>Ga0209719_1002523_pt1 | contig 18774 bp, 16 predicted proteins | sample AD_JPNAS2_MetaG_FD_184421 | JGI IMG/M metagenome (GOLD analysis project Ga0209719, IMG submission 184421) | Active sludge microbial communities of municipal wastewater-treating anaerobic digesters from Japan - AD_JPNAS2_MetaG (SPAdes) (version 2) | ecosystem: Engineered > Bioreactor > Anaerobic...
ATTCCAAGGAATATTTGAATAACCAATAGGATAAATGGTGCAATATTCACCAGATAAATAATGCAAATAGTTAAATTTACCGATGATATCTTGACTATTCTCATCAGAAGGTTTGATCAATATAAAAATGATGACATGATTATCGTTCAGTTCTCTTTCATTTTCTTTAATCAAATCCAAAGAACTCAAGGTTACCATTTGCTTTAACTCTTTTAATGCCATGACTTATTCCCCTTTGATTTTATTTAATATCTCACTAACAAAGTATAAGGATCCACAAAAGACAACAATTTCATCTTTTGGTTTGTTGAAAGCTTCTAGTAATAATTCATCTAAATCAAATGAAAGTTTTTTATTGGGATTCGAAGAAATACTAAATAAGTAATCAGGAGTATCACTTCGTTTATAGTGAAACATCGTAAAGATGATTTCATCTGCCAAATGGTCTAAAATGGAAATCATTTCATCTTTGGCTTTATCTTTCGAAACTGCAAAGATGATCGTCATTCTCTTATTTTCTTTGATGGTTGTTAAAAACTCTGCTAATCGGGTAATTCCATCAATATTATGGGCGCCATCGATAATAATATAAGGAGCCTGAGATAATACTTGTAATCTTCCTGGCCAATAAACATTTTGAAACCCTTGATAAATATCTTCATTGGATATCTTAAAACCACAACAAGAACGTAGGTAATCTAAAGTTTCTAAAGACACCGAAGCATTCTCTGTTTGGTAATATCCTAGTTTATTGGTTTTAAGCCCTTTATATTCTTTATAATCAAAGACTGTTTCTGTCTTTGATATTTGAATATTTTGAATATTTTTCTTCTTCACTAAGATTAGTTTAGAATTGGTTTCCTTACATCTTGCTTTAAATTGTTTGTTTATTTTTTCGTTTTCTAGCGTTACTAAAGGAATATTTGGTTTTACAATTCCAAGTTTATTCATTGCAATCTCTTCAATGGTGTTTCCTAATACCTTCATATGGTCAAATGCCACATTGGTAATCACAGATACCAATGGAGTTACCACATTCGTACTGTCTAATAAACCTCCTAAACCAACCTCTAAAATAACGATATTTAAATCTTTACATTCACTAAAATAAATAAATGCCATTAAGGTAATGAATTCAAAGAAGGTAGGATGAACAATTCCCCTTCGTTCAATTTCATCATACTTGGAGATGATTTGATTTCCAATTCGTAAGACATCTTCATCAGCAATATAATGATCATTAAACTGAATTCTTTCATTAAAGGAAATCACATACGGCGAAACATAAGTTCCCACCTGATAACCTGCTTTCATCAATACTGTTTTAATAAAAGTAACAGTAGAGCCTTTGCCATTTGTTCCCCCAACATGAACATATTTGATTTTATTTTGGGGTGAACCAAAGACTTCACATAACGAAAGCATTTTTTGTAAGGAAGTCTTTGGAACAATTCTTTTTTGCGATTCAATCCATGATATTAATTCTTTAACATCACTAAACACAATATCAACTCTTTTCAGCCTTTCTAAGCTAATTCTTGTAATAATTTCTCTAGTTCCAATAATTGTTGTTTATAATTTTCTAGTTTTGTTTTTTCTGCTTCTACTTTTTCTTTAGGAGCTTTTAAAGCAAAACCAGGATTTTGTAACATTTGCTCTGCACGTTTAATTTCTGCTAATACTTTTTCTTTATCGTTGGTTAATTTTTGTTTTTCTTCTTCAACATTTATCAATGCTTTTAACGGAACAATTACCGTTACCTTCGGTAATACCTGAACAATCGCTAGTTTCTTATCTAATTCTTTAGCTTCAATGGTAATCGAAGAAAAGTTTGTGAATTTGCTTAAATAGTTGATATTCTTTTGGATGAAGTTTGCTAACTTTTGATCATGGGTTTCTAATAATAATGTTATTTTCTTACTATTTGGAACATTTTTACTCGTTCTTATGGTTCTTACTGCTGTTATTATATCATAAATAACTTCAATCTTACTAGCATCTCGGTAAGCATAGTCTTTATTTACCAAAGGCCAAGAACTAACAGTGATACTACCTTCATGATATTTTTGATAGATTTCTTCGGTGACAAATGGCATAAATGGATGTAATAATTTTAAGATAGCTGTTAATCCATACTCTAAAACAGCACAAGTGTTGATTTTTTCTCTTTCTGTTCCTGTTTGGAAAGTAACTTTGGTCATTTCCAAATACCAGCTAGCAAAATCATTCCAAGTGAATTTATAGATTGCTTTCGCTGCTTCTCCAAAATCAAATCGTTCATAGTTATCATCCGCTGCTTTAATCGTTTTATTTAAACGACTTAGCATCCATTTATCAACAGTATTTAAAAGTTCTGGTTTAATTAGCTCTTTTTGATAATTATTACTTTCAAAATTTAAACCAATAAATCGTGAAATATTCCATATTTTATTGATAAAGTTCCAAGCGGCTTCAATCTTTTCTTCCGAATAACGGAAGTCAAGTCCAGGAGCTGAAGATGTTGTTATGAAGTAACGTAAGCTATCGGCTCCATACTTTTCGATTGCTTCTAGCATATCAACACCATTTCCTAATGATTTACTAATCTTACGACCAATCTCATCACGAATAATACCATGAATTAAAACTTTCTTAAATGGTCTTTGTCCTAGTAAATATTGCGACTGAAAGGCCATTCTTGCTACCCAGAAAAAGATAATATCATAGCCAGTCACTAAGGTATCAGTAGGAAAGTATCGATTAAAATCAAAGGTGTCCTTTGGCCAACCTAATGTTGAAAAAGGCCATAATCCACTAGAGAACCAAGTATCCAAAGCGTCTTCATCTTGAGCCCATCCTTCTTCTTTTGGAGCAGTTAAGCCAACATAAATTTGATCCTCTTTATACCAAGCTGGAATTCTATGTCCCCACCATAATTGACGAGAAATACACCAATCTTGAATATTATTTAACCAATTAGCAAATGTCTTTTCAAAGCGAGCCGGTACAAAGGTAATCTTTGTTTCGGGATTGGCTTGCATTGCAAGCAAATTCTTAGCCAAACTATCCATCGCAACAAACCATTGTTTTGATAATCTCGGTTCCACAATTACGCCCGTACGTTCACTATGACCAACCGCATGGGTCATTTTTTTAATTTTTACACACAAACCCAACTCTTTTAACTCTTCAACAACCGCCTTACGACAGCTAAAGCGTTCCATTCCTTGGTATTTTCCCGCGATGGCACTCATCGTACCATCTTCTTCCATACACAAAGGACGAGCTAATTGATGGCGAAGTCCAACCTCAAAGTCATTCGGATCATGAGCCGGTGTTACCTTAACAACTCCTGTCCCAAAACTCATATCAACGTATTCATCGCTGATAACCGGAATTTTAGTCGTCGTTCCCGGAATATATACTTCTTTACCGATAAACTGTTGATATCTTTCATCGTTTGGATGAACCATTAGGGCAGTATCACCAAACATCGTTTCTGGACGAGTTGTCGCAATCTCCAAACCACCTTCTCCATCAACAAATGGATAAATGATATGATAGAAGGCTCCTTCTACATTTTTATAGTCTACTTCGATATTCGATAAGGCTGTTTTACTTTGAATATCCCAGTTGATAATCTTTTCTCCCCGATAGATAATTCCATCCTTGTACATTCTGATAAATACTTCGTTAACCGCTTGATTTAGACCTTCATCTAAGGTAAAACGTTCCCTCGTGTAATCTAGGCTTAAGCCAATGGCTTCCCATTGCTTGCGAATAATACTTGCATATTCTTCCTTCCATTGCCAAGATATCTCAAGAAATTTTTCTCTGCCAATATCATAACGAGAAATTCCTTGTTCCCGTAGCCGTGCTTCAACTTTTGCTTGCGTGGCAATCGAAGCATGGTCCATTCCTGGTAAATACAATGTATCATAGCCTTGCATTCGTTTTCGACGAATGATGATATCTTGTTGTGTCGTATCCAAAGCATGACCTAGATGAAGTTTTCCGGTAATGTTTGGGGGTGGTATCACAATCGTATACGGTTTTTTACTGATGTCTCCCGCAGTAAAGTAACCTTCTTGAATCCACTTTTCATACTTTCCCGATTCTACTGTTTTAAAATCGTATTTTGTTGATAAATCTTTTAATTTCATTGTTCTCACCTCTTGATAATATAAAAGTCCCTAGAAGCTAGGGCTTCTAAGGACTGATTACTTTCTTTGAAGTTTTCAGTGGTACCACCTTAATTCCCATAAAGATCCCTTTATGAGCACTTGATTATCTGATAACGTAGATCAAACGGATAAAGCTACTAATCATTCACTCTATCAACTCCAAGGCTACCTTCCATCCTATGGCTGTGACTTTTCACCATACTAGTCACTCTCTACAAGTCCACAAGGCATGTACTCTTCCTCTTCTTCATTGTTGGGTCTATTTTACTACAAAACAATAGAAAATGCAAATTATTTTTAATGCAAATTAAAAACAATATGATCCTTTATCGAAATCGTTTCAAAAATTCTCTTGTTCGTTCATGAATAGGATTTTCAAAGATTTGTTCTGGAGAACCATCTTCTAAAATGATTCCATTATCCATAAATAGGATTCGGTTGGCAATCTCTCTGGCAAAGCTCATTTCATGAGTGACAATAATCATAGTCATTCCTTTTTTTGCCAATAGTTTCATGGTTTCAAGAACTTCTCCCACCATTTCTGGATCTAGAGCACTTGTGGGTTCATCAAATAGCATGACCTTTGGATTCATCGACAAACTTCGAGCAATCGCTACTCTTTGTTTTTGCCCTCCTGATAATTTGTTCACATCGGCATGAATGAAATTACGTAATCCTACTTCTTCTAGGTTTTGTATGGCAATTTTACTTGCTTCTTCAGGGCTTCGATGTAATACTTTCGTTTGCCCAATGGTACAATTCTTTACTACATTCATATTATAAAAGAGATTAAATTCTTGAAATACCATCCCTATTTTGGTTCTCACTAGATTTAAATCAGTCTTGTGACTAGTAATATCACTACCATCAAAAACGATCTCACCTTCATCAATCGCTTCTAGTCCATTCAAACATCGTAGTAATGTTGATTTACCCGTTCCACTAGAACCAATAATACACACAACTTCTCCTTCATAGAAATCGAGATTAATGTCTTTTAAAATGATATGATCGCCAAAACTCTTCTTTAAATTACGAATTGTGATGATTGGATTCATAACATCACCTAATTACTACTAACAATTTCAAGAGCTTTCACTCCCAATTTGTTTTCAAAGATTTTTAAGACTTTAGATGTGGTATAGGTTAAGAATAAATAAATCACAGCTGCGATTAACATTGCTTCTAAGAAGCTACTATATCTCATCGCTGCATCTTCCGCAACATAATATAATTCACTAATCATAATAACATTTAATACAGAAGTATCCTTGATATTGATGATGAATTCATTTCCTATCGAAGCCATTTGAGTTTTGATAGCCTGAGGAAGAATCACCAAACTCATCGCTTTAAAGCGGTTCATTCCCAAACTCTTCGCTGCTTCTTCTTGACCCTTCGGAACGGATTCAATGCCATTCTTCACAACTTCTGTTAAATAAGCTCCCGTATTCACCGAAACAGTGAATAATCCTGCTTCTAGTGGGGTCCATAGTAGTCCAATTCGTCGAAAGACATAATAGAAGATCATTGCTTGAACCATCATTGGAGTTCCTCGAATCACCGTTACATAAAGTTGAATCAGTGCTTGTCCTCCTTTCAAAAGAAAGCGAGAAAGTTTTGTTTGGGGAGTAGTTTTGATCGAGCGTACTACTCCTAAAACTAATGCAATCACTAACCCAACAACCGTTCCTACTAAGGATAAGAGTAAGGTATACCCAATTCCTAGTAGAAAAGCTTCCCAAAAATTTTCTAAGATACGAATATAAACCATTACTCACCCTCAGGGCTATGGTCAATCGCTTGATTCATCAGGGTTGTTCTCATTTCATTGGTAATTTTTGCTAGAGCATTGTTTACAGCATCGCGTAATGCGGTATCTACTTTACGAACCCCAATCGATACGACTCGATCTTCTTCTGCGATTTCAAATGTGGTTTCTAGTGTTACATAAGTGAATTCCGAATGTTGAGCTACCGTTGAAATAGCAACGGGTTCTTCTAGAATCGTTGCATCAATTGCTCCACTTTGCATCGCAAAGATAATCAGTGGGACGGTATCCAACGCATTTTGATAGATAGCTCCCCCTTTTTCACTCAATTGTTTAGCTAGGTCATCATAAACAGTTCCTTGTTGACCGACTACGTTAGCACCACTAAAATCAGCAAATGTCTTAGCATTGACATAACTACTATCTTCTTTTATCAATACCACATGAGTAGACTCATAATAAGGATTGGTAAAGTCAATACTTAACTTACGATCAGCTGTAGGGCTCATACCAGCAATAATCAAATCAATCGAACCTTCTTTTAAATTTTCAATTAAAGCTCCCCACTCCATTTTCTTAATGATAAGTGTCAATTCTAATTCCTCTGCTACTAGCTTGGCAATTTGAATATCATACCCTTCAGCAAAAGTATTTGTTTCAAAAATTGGATGATTACTTGCTGTTGAATCATCTTCTGTCCAATTAAAAGGTGCATATGCACATTCTAAACCAACCACCAACTCGCCCTTGTTGAAATCAAATTCGACTTCTTGTTGGCAAGCGCTAAATAAAAATACCGATACGAATAAAACTAATAAAATAAATCCTTTCTTCATTTAGATGTTTTCCTCCTGTCTAAATAAATAAAAAAGCGTTAGACGCTTTTTCTTTTTAACAGTTGTTAAACTTAGCGCCTCTACATTACGTAGGAGTGATACAAGTATTCCCTGTAGCACCATGGATCCGTTTATGCCTAAACAGCCACTCGGCGATGATTACCTTTTCTATGCTTCTTAGTCTGCCGACTCCACATAGTACTTTGATGCACCGCTACCTCTAATCTCTAAACTTTTTTATTTGCCTTATTCTATTATGATATGTTAGATATGTCAACCTTTTTTTACATTTTTGTAAATAAAAGCCTTTTCATCCTTGTTTTTATTTATATTAGAAATGAAAATTCAGTAACCATATCCTAGTTACTGAATTTTTCCATTTCTAAATTATTTTAATTGTATTTCATGCTTTCCATTTTATCCCATTTCATATTGCGAATACAAAATCCTAAATCAACCCCAACCATTACTAAATTAAGACAATAAAAGATAAATACATAAGTAATCGTTCCTGAAAGAATCTTACTAACGATTCCACATAAATACCCAACCATAATACAAATGACAAAGAAAATAGATCGACCTTTAGCGGTTCGTGATTTGATGGACTTCATAATATTGAGAGGCCAAGATACCCCAAATAAAACCACCATAAATACTTCAAATAGTTCTGCCATAGTCTACTTCTTATCAATGCGATAAATGTCACCATTTAATCGCACTTCTGTTCGTGGTGATAGTGAAAAACTCATAATCTTTGCTGATTCTGGAGAAGTAAGACGTTTATATTGCTGAGAATAGAAACGATTATTGAATTTTACAACCCATTCTTTCGCTTCCTTTAATGGTATGTTCATCGCTTTCGATAACAAATAAGCAATTCGATCGGTATCATCTCCATTTTCTAGGAAGTGATACAAAATAAAATCATTAATTTCATATTTACCGATGATTTCTTCCGTTGATTGAGTAGAATCCGATAATTCCGGAGAAATTGGAGTATTAACAATATCGGTTAGAACATCCGCTACACTTGGATAAATGTTTTTATAAAAGTTGACCGTTTCTTTCACAACGGTTTTTGGTAAACCTGCATTGATGCCATACATAGCCATATGGTCCCCATTGAATGTTGACCATCCTAAAGCTACTTCACTCATGTCAGAAGTCCCAATGACAATCGCTTGATTTAAATTAGCAGTATTCATTAAGGTAAAGGTACGATATCTTGCTTGTACATTTTCATAAGTAACATCTTTGGTTAGAGTATCATGACCAATTGCTTTTAATTGATGAAGGACCTCGGAGTAAATATTGGCTTCTTTTTTGGTAACGCCTAATTTTTCTACTAGAACAACACTATTTTTATAAGTTCTATCACTCGTTGCTTTCGAAGGAAGCATATAAGCAATGATATTTTCACGAGAGATATTATATTTGTCGAAGGCATAGCATAAGGATAATAACGCTAAGGTAGAATCTAGGCCGCCACTAACCCCCAAAACAACTTTATTAATGCCGATATATTCCAAACGCTTGATGACACTCGCTGCTTGGATATTGATAATGTCGGTATAATCTTCTTTGTTCTTCGGAACAAATGGTAATGTTTCTAAATTCTTTTCAAAAATGAAATCCTCTTGTTCTTCTAATTCATAAGTTACCCTACGAATATGGAGATCACGAGCCATTTCTTGGACATTTTTAAAATAACTATTATTACGACGAGCATGGTGTAGCTTTAAGATATCAAAATCACCATAAATAATATCACTATGAAGACTGATTTCTTCGTTTTCAGAAATCACTTCACCATTCTCACAAATCAACTTATGGCCACTAAAAACAACTTCACTCGTTGATTCACTAGAGTTATTGGATACATAAACATAACCCCCATTGAATTTTAAACTAATACTCTTCGTTAATGTTTTACGAAGTTCTTTTTTACCAACATGAGCAGGACTTGCACTTAAATTAAAGCAAATCAAAGCGCCATTGGAGTATAGTCGTTCATTGGGTGAAATTGGTGCCCATAAATCCGCACAGATTTCCGCGGCAAAGTTAACTTCCCCATTGGATGTTTCAAAAATAATTTTACCAAAAGCAATATCTTCCCCAAATAAGTTTACACTAGAGACATCCTTACTAATATCCACTCCCGAAGCAAACCATCTGGCTTCGTAAAATTCATTGGTATGAGGCAAGAAATTTTTGGGAACAATTCCTAAAATTTTCTTCTTTTGGGTAATAAAACTACAGTTATAAATGGCATCATTGATATAAATGTAAGCACCAAAAATGACAACACCACGGTAGGTATTATTCTGTAAGAAATATTTAATCGCTTCTAAGCAGTCATTATAGAGATATTTTTGGAATACCAAATCACCAATCGAATATCCACTAATACAAAGTTCAGGAAAACATATAAAAGAAGGGTTCTTTCCCTTTGCTTCTTCTATCTGCTTCAGCATTTCTTTAACATTAAACATTGGATCGCCAACACGAGCAATTGGGCTCGCAGCAGCTACTTTTAAAAATCCATGTGAGTACATTAGTTTTCCTCCTGATATAAGTGATTGGCTTTAATATAATTGGCTACTTCTTCGAGTAACAATGAATCGTCTTTCTTTAAACGATACGCCGTTGATGATATATATATTTTATCAAACTCATCTAAAATAATAAAGTGATTTCTTGTCTTTTTTAATACTTCATTGGCTTCGATAATGGCTTCAATATCATAATGTTCTCTTGGCATGATGATAAATTGATTTTGATAAACCACATCAGGATACTTTATCCACTTTTCAATCTCTGCTAAATTGTCCGCACCCATTAAAAAGTAAGCTCCTTGGTATTGTTCCATCGTACAATAAGTTCCACAAAACTTCTCTTGATCAAATTCGAATGTTGAAACGATGGCTTTATTATCTAGTTTCTCACAAACCAGTTGCAACATATCTAGTCGATGATGTTCTTTTTCTAACCCTGGTTTATTATAAACATTCCCAGCAGGCATAAAAATAAACTCACACTCTGGATACTTTTCAATAATATATTTTGCTATTTCATAATGGGCTTTTGTTGGGGGATTAAAAGCACCCCCATAAATAATTCTCATAATGTTCTCCTAAAATAATAAATTACAAAATAATAAAATTATTTATAATTAAATAATTTGTAATTTGATGATTCCTATAATGATTATATCATATTTTCTTTGTGTCTTCACTATTTTATTGAAATATCTTGTTCCTTTTTCTATAAAAAAAGAGAAAGCAGGTACTTTCTCTTTTCCAAAGGAGTTTATGAAAAATTTATTTTTGTTTACTAATGTAAACATATTCTAAATTAGTACTTAACTGAATCACAACTTCGTTTTCTGTGATAGTAACTGATTGACTGATGTCTTCTAATTGGAAGTTTTTAGCTTCTATTAATTTTCCGGTGATTTGTAAGGCAACACTGCCCTTCAGTAAATGTTGATTTCCAATCAGAATCAAATATCCATCTTCATCTTCAAATACAGATCCTCGAAGTTTTGGATCCAAATTAGTAAAATAAATATCATCCATATATGTTGCTTGTTTTAACAGGGGTTGAATGTTACTTCTAAATTCCAAAGCTTGATAAGCATATTGAATCACTTCATTGTTTGGATCATCCTTAATTCTTGTTGGTGCAAACCATAAAATTGATCCTAATACGATTGCTCGTTCCATTTGGTCGATAAATTCTTTGTTTTCAGAACTTGAAAAATCAGTCACATTTTTTGGATTAACCATATTAATTTGAACAAATTCAGGAAAAATATACTTAATCACATTAAAGTATTCATCGTATTTTGGTCCATTCCAAGTCAAATTTCCAAAGGTATAGCTACCATAAATATCTCCGATATTTTCGGTTAATATGAACTTATCTTCCCCATATTCTTTTATCTTTTTATGTAGTTTCGATAGTACATCCAAATATCCTTGATTGAATTCCCCAATATGTTGGTGAGAATGTTCTTTTTGATAACAAGGGAATGGTTCCGCGGAAGCTAGTTGATCCAAGTAGATTCCTGTTGTGCCATATCCTTTGATTAAAAACTCTGCTGTATCAAGTAGGCGATTTGCCCATTCTTGATCCGATGGACAAGAAACAGTAAAGCTTTTTGTTCCATAGGTTTCAATATAATTATTGCCAACAACATCTTTCATTGCCATTTTTTCACCAACAGTCGCTGCATAGTCACCACTTAATTCGAAGATTCGCGCATTAATGTATAAGGTTGGAATTCCTCCATGCTTTCTTACATACTCTAAGCCACGAACAAAATCCATTGCTGAACCTAAGTCCATATCGGGATAGTATTCTGGATAATCGGTATCAAAGCCACCGCGATTCCAAGAAGCAATAAACATATGATTTAAACCATGTCTTCTTCCTTCTTCATACATCACTGGTATGTTTTTAAACGTGTTTTGAATGATATTTCCTTGACGTTTAAAATTATAGCATTGATTTAGTCCCCATTGATCATCCAAATAATCTGGATAATTGTGAAATTCTAGATGAGGTGCTAAGTAATTACGATAGATTTCTTTCGCATAATGCCAATCTTTCGTATTTACACTGATGACATATTCTCCACTTTCATAGACTTCTTGCTTTCCTAAGTCATAATACTTTACATAAGTAAGCCCCATGAAGTTTTCTTTCGATCCCACCTCAGCAACCACTCCAGTAACTGGAAAATTGTAATCATGAGATCCAAAATATAGACCATTGGCTTGATCATATAAATACATGAAAGTCATCGATGCTAAACCACAATAATTGATTTGGCGACGATAAGTATCATAAGTTGTTAAGCTTGTTTTTGCTCTCCAAAAACTCTGGTAGTCTTCCTTTTTATAACGATCAACTGGATTAACTGTTTTTTCACCCGCATGATGAGGATAGATGAATACATTCTTTTGGTAATCCTTTCCTAGTTGTAGTCCGTATAAATTAGGACCTACAATCTCACACACACGGAAATTCTTGTCACAATTTTCTACTGCGATGGTAATCTTTAGTTGATCGTTGTGGTTACAAATAAAATGAATATCCGCATATACTTCAAAACCAGTAAATTGCACATAGATGGAATCCTTGGTATGACTTAAATAAGTAGGATTACATTGAATCATTTCTTTGTCTAATAAACCCTTAATAAAGAAAATAGGCATTGGAAAAGCAAACTTTACATATTCATCATTGGTTTGCTTATTCAACAAAGAAGTAATTCTTAATTCTTCTAAATCTATTGAAAAGGAATAATGTTTGTTTTCTAAAACAAGATTAGTAGCCATTTTTTTCATAGTTTTTCCAAGCCTCATCATTTAGAATTCCTGCATTTGGCATATGATTTGAAATATATACACTTGGGTTTAATCCCTTCGCAACCAATTTTTCAACAACCGCTGCTTGTAAAGCCCACATAATATAGGCAGCACCAATTCCACTTGATGGGCAGATTCTTCTATTAATAGCTGGTACATCAACCAGAGTATCAGAGAAATTAGAGCAATTATCTAAAACGATATCTGCTGCTTCAAACAATCTTTTTCCAGAAGGATGCTTGGAGATTAATTTTTCAGAATATTCAACTGCTGTTAAAGCAATTGTCTTCACACCCATTTCTTTTGCTGCTAAGGCCAATTCTATGGGTAGTTTATTATAACCAGACACAGAACCGACAATCAAGACATCTCCCTTGCGGATGTTAGCTTGTCCTAATACAAATTGAGGAAAACCATCCACGGTATCATAAGTAATTCTTTGTACTCCTTCACGGCTACGAAAACGTGTCGGATTATTTACTTCACAATTGACACGAATAGGACGTAAGGCCATCATTCCCCCTGTTCGGCCAATGCATTCATGCATTAACATATGACCGGTATCGATAATATGCCATATTCCATCCTGAGCAAGAGAGCTAGCGATGACTTCTGCTGCTTCTATGATTTTATCTTTTTGAGATTTTTCAATTTTTACTAACACTTTTTTCATTTCTTCAAAGTATTGATCGATTAACATAATTACACCTCAAACTCTATTTTATCAATATCAACGCCTTCATCGAACAATGTTTTTAATATTGCTCCATAAATGACATCTAACTTATTTTCAATATAAAATAATTGTCCATTGCTAATTTCATCCACCTTTTTACGGAATAAATCAATCACAATTTTTCCCGCTTTATGGACTCCCCCTGTTAAAGCAACAGGTAAGCGACGATTCGTACCACTCTTTACATAAGCGCGATGCGCTAAATTAGCCATTTCTTTGGTTGCTTCTTCAATAATTTTGATCGAAGCTTCATCTCCTGTTGCTGCCAATTGGCATACCAAAGGAGATAGGGAAGCCGCTTTTTCTCGCTGGTTAGTTTCCAGGTAAATTGCTCTTCTTAAAATACTAAAATCTTCTATTTCAAAATATTTCATTACTTCAGCTAGTAATGGTGTTCTCTTATTATCATCAAAGTTTTTCGCACATTCCTTTAGTGCCATGACTCCAATGTGATAACCACTTCCTTCATCACCCATTAAAGTTCCCCATCCACCAACAGTATAGTATTTGCTACCGATATAAGCGGTAGCAAAGCTACCTGTTCCAGCAAGAACAACGACGCCATCTTCATCTTTAAACGCTGAAAATTTTAGTTCATCGCTTTCATGCATAATTTTACTTTTAATCCCGATAATTTCTTCGAATTCTTCTAAGCATTCTCTAAAACCAGGAATGAATAAATTACAATATTCAATTTCTGAAGCAAAAACATTAGCTTCATTTAATGCCATATCACAGGCTTTCAAGACATTTCCTAAGGCAATTTTATACGATGACAGTCTAGCATTTCCACCACCAGCTAGTCCACGACCAAGAACCTGGCCAGTTTCAGTAAAAACTGCAGCAATTGATTTTGTTCCACCACTATCAACAACTAAGTATTTTTTCATCAGTACAAGCTCCTAATTCTTTTTTCGTATTCATCATATAATCCTTTATTATGTTCATCTCCACCATTAATATTTGCACTTTTGTAAATAGTGGGAGTAATACCATCTTTTTCGTAATAAGAAATAATGGCCAGTACCATTCGCTGGGCAATATAAGCACTAGCGATTGTTGAAACAGCCCCAATATTTCCATATTGTGTAACGATGATTCCATCTCCAATCGGAGCATGATTATCAATTACCACATCTGCTAGTTCAAACAAATGTTTTCCTGAAGAAACTCTCGAATCTAATCCCTCCGAAACTTTTTTACTGGTAATTACAATCACAGGATTTTGATTGGCTTTCGCACATTCTGCCATTTCAATCGGAACAGCATTAATTCCTGAATTGGATACAATTAAAAAAGGTTCAAACGGTAATTTAACAACGCTATCAAAGATTATTTTTGCGATTCCTGGTAAGCGTTCAAATTTTGTGCTTCGTGCTGCTCCTTCGTGTTGCATTAAGAAAGGTTCCAAAATGGGATTTACTTGAATTAAACCTCCAGCACGATAAAACATCTCTTCCGCGATCATATGAGAATGTCCAGTACAAAAAATATGTAATAACCCTTTTTTACGCATCGCTTGATAAATAATCAATGCAGCTTGGTTGATATGTTCTGTTTCTTCAACATCTATTATATTAATAAGTTCTGTTACTTTACAAGTAAATTCTTTATAATCCATATCTTTATCCTTTAATGATTAATACCAAGTGCCATGTGATAGGCACTTGGTATTGTATTTAAATTGTTACTTTTTATGACCCACCCATTAAATAATAAGTTAATTTGTCATTAACTGCTACTATTTTTGAATCAATATCAGCACTTGTTAGATCTTTTGCATCCCAGAAAGTGGTATCCATTAATGTCTTGAAATATGTTTGCCAGTTAGGACCAAAAGTATCTGTTGGATATGGAAGTGTTCCTGGATAGCTTAGAGCATCAACGAAATATTGACGATAAGGTTTTTCAGCGATCCAACTAGCAATATCCGCAGTTGATGAACCAGGTAATCCCATACCAGCACCACAAGCGATTGCTTGTCCTTCTGGACCTGAGAAGTATTCCAATACTTTCCATGCCCAAGCAGAATTTGATGTGCAAGAAGGAATTGTCCAACAATTTAAGAAGGTATGAGAAGTATTCTCACCACTTGTTCCAATTGGTAAAGGACGAACAACAAAGTTAGCTCCTGCTGTTTCAACAGTGTTTACTTGTGATAGACCACCAGAAATCATAGCAGCATAACCACCAGAGAAGGAAGCACTGAATCCACCATGTTCTAATGTTTCTGATAATGACATAACTCCATCTTTTGCAATTAAATCATATAAGAACTTCACACCGGCTTTTGAGCCTTCACTGTTTAGTAAACTTTCATTCTTGGCAGCATCAAAGTATTTTCCACCGAACAAATAGAACCAAACATAAACTGGATCTGGGTTAGAATCAAAAGAATATCCCCAAACATTGTCTGTCTCTTCAGCAAATTGTAAGCAAATATTCTTAAAATCTTCTACTGTCCAATCATCATCAGGTAAATCAATTCCGTATTTATTGAATAAATCAACATTCAACATCATACATTTAGTTGTAACGTCACGAGCAACAGCGTATACGCTATCTTCATAATGTAGACCTTCTCTTACTGAAGGATATAAATCATTTAGATACTCATCGGTTACAAAATCATCCAATGCAAGGATTGTTCCATTCGATGCGAACAAAGGAATTTTATCTGATGCTAACATCATAACATCGATTTGTTCTGAGCTACCACCAGCAAGCATAGCACCAGCAAGTTTTGTTAACATTGTTTGATAGTAATTTGAAATCTTTACAAAGTTTAATGTAACATTATACTCCGCATACTTTTCTTCAAATCCGGCTTTCAATCCTGTTAAACCATCATGTGCTGGATCCCACCAAGAATATACATTAACTGTAGCATCCTTAGTCAATTCTCCACCATTTTGATTTGGATCTTTATCGCATCCTACAAATACTGTAAGAGCAAATAAGAACGTCAAAATTAAAACTAGTTTTTTCATTTTTTTCCTCCATGTTTTTATTTTTCTTCTCTTTGAGAAGTAGTGGACTGTTTATGTTCCCGTAAAACCCGAACTCATTTGTGTATTCACAAATTGTTTTTGGAAAATAATATAAATAATTAAGATTGGTAGAATAGAAATAACTGAACCTGCCATTAATATTGATTGGCTGGTTTCCCATTCCGATAATAGCTTTAATCCTAAAGTCCATGTCCATTGGGCATCCTGTTGTAAGATAATCGAAGGCCACAAATAGGCATTCCAGGTTCCTCTGAAGGATAGAATGGCAACCGTTGCTAGTACTGGTTTTGAGTTAGGAAGGATAATTCTAAAGAATACTCCCGCCCAAGAACAACCATCAATGATCGCTGCATTCTCTAAGTCTCTGGGAATGGATAAGAAATATTGCCTGAATAAGAAGATGGCTGTCACGCTTCCTGATAAAGCAGCTCGTAAGATTAAGGACCAATGACTATTTAAGAGCCCAAGTTTTACCATAATCGCAAAGTTTGGTATCAGAGTGACATAGGAAGGAATCATCATGGTAGATAATAATAAGATAAAGATTGCTTTACTCCCTTTAAAACGCAATCTCGCTAACGCATAAGCTGCCATGGATGAAACAAAGATACTACATATTGGAATAACTACTGCTAAATATAATCCATTAAATACCATTCGCCCAATATCATATATTTGTGCTAAAGCAATAAAATTTTCAAAGGTAAATGGATTGGGAATTAAATTCAGGGCTGATTCATGATAAATTTGATAATTTGTCTTAAACGCTGAAGCAAATGTCCATAGAAATGGAAATATCAAGGTTATACATAATAGAATCATAAAACCATTATAAAGAATACTACCTATTAATTTTCTATTTTTAAATGTCATATGCTTTTTTATTTTTAGTTTGGCTTCCATACTATTCACCTACATTTTTTCTTCTCGTTTTAAAACGAAACGCAGAATTGTGAATCCTAAAATCAATAGGAATAATACCCAAGCTAAGGCTGCTGCATAACCCATCTTATAATTTTGGAAGGCTTGCGTATAAATATAATACATCAAAGAACTAGTACCTAAACGTCCTTGAGTCATGATTAATACGACTTCAAAAATATTAAAGGCTTCGAGAACGAGTAGAATGGTAATGGCAAAGGTTGTTGGTCTTAACAAAGGAATTGTAATATACCATAATTTTTGAAATTTGTTCGCGCCATCTACTTCTGCTGCTTCATATAAATTATCAGGAATTGTCTGTAACCCTGTTAAGAACATAATCATGTAATAGCCACTCATTTGCCATACACGCATAATGACAATGGAATTTTTTGCCCATTCTGTTGTAGATAGCCATCCAGGAGGATTTTGAACTCCCAAAGAGGTGAGGATGCCATTTAACATACCTTCAGAAGAATTAAACATCCACTTCCAAACTAAGGAAATCGCAACCGTTGATATGATACAAGGTAAGAATAAACAAGCACGGTAAATAGGAGTCATTCCTTTTACTTTCTTATTCAATAGAATAGCAAAGATTAAAGAAATCACCAATACAGTTGGAACTAAAGCAATCACATAATAGATGGTATTCCATAGGTAGTCCCAAAAGAAAATATCCTTTGTAAATAAATTAATGTAATTGGTGAATCCAACCCATTTTGGGGTAGTTAACATATTCCAATCCGTAAAAGAGATATACAAGGAATATAACATTGAGAAAGCAGTAAAGACTAAAAAACCCGTTAAAACTGGAGCAATAAACATCCAACCAGTCAGAGCCTCTTTCTTTGCCAAGGTTAAATGATACCATTTCTTTTTTTGATTCTTCGGTGGTTGTATGCAACCGCTTACATTGTTTTCCATTTTTCACCTCGATAATAATAGTACAAATTGTGGATTTGTTATATTGTTATAACATATTTTATTTTATTTTTTAAACCTGCTAAGCAGGTCATTTTAAAATATTCAATTAATTATTCATAGTTACGCTAAATTTATATTTATCGCCACGATATAAACTTTCTGTAAATTCATAAGGGCGATTGTTTTTATTATAAGTCAATCGTTCAACTGCTAGTAACGGAGAATTTACCTTTACTTCTAGCATTTCTGCTTGTTTCTGATTTGCTAGAGTAGCTTCAATAGTTTGACTCGCTTTATAAGGTTCAATTTGATATTTTGAAGATAATATTGCATATAATGACTTAGTCAGATCATGTTTTTCTAAATCGGGAATTAAATGAAAGGGTAAGTGAACTTTTTCATAAGCCATTTTAACGCCATCAGCACAACGAATTCTTTCCAAAATGTAAATTTTACTACCTTCTGATAAATCCAATTTGCTCGCTATTTTTCTAGATGGAACTGTTAATTGAATATTCAAGAAAATAGTAGAAGGTACTTTTCCAATACTAGCCATTTCTAAGGAAAATCCTTGCAAGACATTTAATTGCATATCTGCTTTCTTCTCACTAATAAAAGTACCTTTTCCCTGTACCTTTACAATCAATCCTTGGTTTGCTAATAATTCAAACGCATGGCGAGTAGTAATTCTAGAAGCATTAAAAATTCCACACACTTCTTGTTCTGTGGGCATCTTTTGTCCACTTTGCATTTGATTCGTTAGAATCATCTTCTTATAATATTCAAATATTTTGTAATATAAAGAACTATTTGCCATATGCCACCTCTAACTTGTTATAACAATATAATATCATATTGTAATAAACTAGTCAAGAATTCTAAAAAAATTAGCTTATTATCGCTATTTTTTTTATCCCTTGTAGCAACTCTAAAATATCAGCAAGCAATTCATCACTGGTAAAATCGGGAATATTGAAGTATTCAATGACCAAATTCGCATTTGGCGTATATTGTTTATATAGTTGATAAAA
>Ga0209719_1002531_pt1 | contig 18731 bp, 15 predicted proteins | sample AD_JPNAS2_MetaG_FD_184421 | JGI IMG/M metagenome (GOLD analysis project Ga0209719, IMG submission 184421) | Active sludge microbial communities of municipal wastewater-treating anaerobic digesters from Japan - AD_JPNAS2_MetaG (SPAdes) (version 2) | ecosystem: Engineered > Bioreactor > Anaerobic...
GCGACCGAGCAGCCTCATCGCGGAGAGGATCTCCTCATCGGACACGTCGATCATCGTTCCGCCCGAATCGCGTACGGCGTTCACTGCCTTCACCGGATTCCTGGGCTCACCCACTGCAATGGAATCGGCGATCGTATCTTCACGCCCAGGCTGCATGGGCCTGCCCGTCCTGAACGATACACTGATCGGGTTGGACCCCTCAGCCTGGACGCCGAGGATTCTGGGCGTCCGAGGTATTGCGCCAATATCAAGTAATTCTCGGAACCCCTTCCATACTCCTGCAATCGTGCACCCGTCTCCTACGGATACCGCCACCCAGTCCGGCAGGGCTGAGCCGAGCTCCTCGCATATCTCGAATGATACCGTCTTCTTGCCTTCGACCATGTACGGGTTGATCGCGGCATTTCGGTTGTACCACCCATAGCGCTGAATGGCCTCGCGCGACAGGTTGAATGCGTCCCTGTAGCTGCCCTGCACGCGTATGACAACGGCATTGAATATGCGGAGTTGCGCCAGTTTCCCTGCCGGGGCTCGCTCGGGAACGAATATCACGGCAGGCAGGCCCACTGATGCCGCGCAACCCGCACAGGACGATGCAGCGTTGCCCGTAGAGGAACAACTGATAGTGGAGGCCCCGGCCTCGAGCGCCATAGCCACAGCCACAGCCGACGCGCGGTCCTTCAGTGACGCCGTGGGGTTGACTCCATCGTCCTTCATGAACACATCCGAAAGCCCGATCTCCTCCGCGAGCCTCGGAGCGCGGTAGATAGGTGTTCCGCCTACTCTGAGCTTCGGGCGAGGGCCTCCGGGCGCCACAGGCAACAGATCTTCATATCGCCATATGGACCTGTCAGGGTTGTTGGCGAGAGCCTGCATGAAACGGCCGCCGTCAATTGAGCCGTAGTCATATACAACATCGAGAATGCCGCCGCACGCAGGACACGAATACGTGGGGGGAAGAGCGCCGTACTGAGCTCGGCATGAGACGCAGGCAAAGGACTTCACGCGGTTCATCAACTGTCAAGCCTCCCCGGCAGCCTGTGTGACTGCACAATGTGGCAATTCAACGTATCATCTCGATTCCCTCCATTTGATCAGGCAATGCTTACGACATGGTCGGTAGGAGCGCATTCGGCCATAATGCCCGGAGAAGCGAGCAGAATCACTTGTCGTGTGAGAGACACTCGTCGAAGAGCAGCTAGAAGCCCGGCAGGGATGGGAACCGGCGACAAGTGCTCCACGACCAGAGGCGCAACGTCGTGCCCGTCCGCCGGCTCCCTGATAGCCAGTTCGACGGCGAGTTGAGCCTGCTTTCGAATGCACTCGTCCGCCCTGCGAGCTCCCTCGAGGAAGAATGTGGCCTGCCCATCCTCCGTTGTGCACGTCACGCGCGCGTCGCGGGCTTCGGTGATGAAGCGAAGGATGTCCGACACCGACTCAGCCAGCCTTGCGCCGGCCTCAGGGGTGCGTTCGTCCAGCAGTTCCTGAAGAAGCTCGCGGGCGCATGCTGCGGCCTCCTTCTCGAACGATCCTCTCTGGTCCGCGATAGCCGCCTCAGCTGCATCGCTGGCTGCCTCCCACACATTGATGGCGCCGAGCTCACTCTCTGCCTCTTCAAGCTCCAGCGAACATGCAGCGAGCTCACTGACGAGACGCTCTCTCTCCACGGCCTTGAGAGCGTATTCCTCTGAGAGCTCGCCAAGGCGCCCGTTTGCCCTTGCATCGCAGAGCGCATCCCGGTTGGCCTCGGCCATGGCGATCTCCTCCGCGACTATCTCCATGTCCATCTCGATGCCGCCCTCGGTTAGCCCCCCCAAAGCGGATTCGAGCCTGCCATGGGCATCCTGGGTTGCCCAATCGAGCCGGCGATAGCGCTCATAGGCATCAAGATAGCTCGAGGCTGAAGCGAAGCCCGTCGTTCGCAAAACCTCCCCCAGCCTTTCGCGGGCTCGCACCGAGCTTACGCGCACTAAGTCGGCCATGTTACGCTGGCGGGTGGAATCGGCCAGAGCCTCCTTCATCTCGTCGGCTATGGCGTCCCGTCGCTGCTCCAGACGGCGCCGGTCGTCCAGATCGTGTACATATTCTTCCAGTGAGCGTCCGCCGAGCATTGAGGAAAGCTGCTGCCTGTTCCACGCGAGTTGCCTGGCGAGCGCAGCCCTCTCCTTATCCAGGGCAGCTCGTGCCTCGGCGCGCCCTTCGATCTCGATTCCCCGGTGGATCCCGTACACAGTCGCCAGCAGACCCGCCGCCAGCGATGTCAGGAGCACCGACACTCCGGTTTGGGAAACGGCCGCAACAGGCGATGGCCACATGTTGGGAGGAAGCAGGATGGCCATGAGAGACAGCGCGGCTACCACCGCGCCTGCAATCGTCAGCCGCTCTGCCAGTCTCCTCTGCATGAGCACTCGGTCTGCGGACGCGATCTGCGAGGCTACCCTGTCGAGCGCCTCTTCCTTATCCCGGATGACGGCAGTCAACGTGCGGGCCTGCGAGGCCGTATGCTCAGAACGATTTTTGCCGCGCGCCGACCGGATCTTCTCCTGCGCCAGCGCCTCCTCCACCCTGAGCTGCGCCACCCAGGCTGCCACGCGCGACAGCTTCGCCTCGCTGTCTTGAGCTTTCCCTTCCAGGTCGCGCAGAGATCCGTCGAGCGACCGTACTTCGGCTGCTATGGCAGGCTCGAAGGCGCCGTCATTGCCGGGGCAGGCGGAACGGCGGGCACACGCCTCTTCCAGCGCTGCTCTGGCGACTCGCGCGGATGAGAGCCTCTCGCCGCATTCATTGAAGCACGCCTTGAGCCGTTCGATGTATCTCTGTATGTCGTCGCGCTCGACACACGCAATAAGGACAGACTCGATACTCGATAGCCGGCTGTCGATGAAGCTCACTCGTTCGGCAAGCCACGAGAGCCTGGACTCAATCGCCGCCCGCCGAGTGCGAAGGCTGTGCGCCTGGTCAACTAGGCCTTCCAGGCGGGCGCGGTCGACATGCATGCCGGCGTCGCGAACCTCCTCGCCCTCTTCCACGCCCTCCCCGGCAATGATGCCGTCCATAGCGGCGATGGCCGCGCATAGCTTTGTTTCCGCCACGGGCAGCGCCGACGACAGGGGCAGCCTGAGGATGGCCGTGCGCCCATCAAGACGAGGCCCGGCTACGCAGTCACCGGCAGGCAGGGCGAGCGTCATCGCGTGTCGGCTCGGTATGGCGATCTGGGCGCCGTCAATCTGGTCAGTGGCCCGTCGGGCGATCCTGCCGTCAGCCTCTCGCTCAAGCGTCAACCCGATCCGTGAACCGGCCCCGTCCACCAGCGTCAGTTCGGCCCAAAGCACACCTGCGAAATCGCCCGTCCAGCGCAGGGCAGACACGAGTGCCCGAGCCACAGCCGGATCCCCCACCGACACTACGGATAGCCCCGGCGCCAAGTCAGCCTCGATCGCCCGCCGCGTGGCCCTGACCCTGAACAACAGTCTCTCGATGAGCAAGGGTATGCACCTCCCCCAGGGCGCCGAGTCCCAGCTTCAGTGCGCGATCGATGATTCCGGGCGGCTTTCGCGGCGCACCGGACTCCGCGGCCCCACGAGCGGCCTTTCGAAAGAACGCTTCGTCAAGGTGCGCACTTCGGGAATCGGAGGAGCGCCACGGCGGACAACACACCGTCGTATGATCCTCCATAGCAAGGTGAAAGAACTTGCTCCGAAAGTCCTGCTCAGCCCGGCCCAAGAGCCCCACGTCGTCAGGCTCCGTTTCTCCCTCGACTTCGACTCTCAGGCATAGCTCGGAGCTGGCGAGGCGCGTGAGGCGGGCGTACAGCTGCTCTCTAGCACGACCTGCAGTAACCTCGACATTGACAACCCGGTGAGGACGGCCGGGCACTTTCACGGGGTACACGCGGACTCCGTCGCCGCGCACAGTCACGATCAAGGCGTGGCGCTCCCCGCGAGTGTCGAATCCAAGATGAACCGGCGAGCCTGAATACCAGCAAGTAGCACGGCCCACCGAGTTGTTCACCATGTTGTGGTAGTGGCCCAAAGCCAGATAGTCCAGGCCCGACATGGACAGCTCGTTAGGCGTGACGGGCGATATGGAGGAATCAAGACCGGGCGTGCCTGCAAAAGTACCATGCATGAGCCCGATGTGTATGCCTGAGCCCTCAACCACCAGGTTGGCCAGCGCATTAGTGGTCGAATTCCGCGAGGTGGTACGAAGGCCCCACACATTGACGCCTGCCAGAGGCGACACACGCGACCACTCCTCGCCCAGAAACAGGTGGACATTGGGCTCGCGGCACACCTGGCGCAGCATGGCCAGGGCGTGCGCTTCCTCAGCCTCTCCGGGCACAACGGCGGCGAAGATCGAGGCCCGCGCGAGCCTGCGGAAACCCTCGCGCACAGCGCACGCAGTGGAATCTGAGATTGAACGCGCGCAGAGCAGGTCCCCTGCTACCAGCATAATGTCGGCAGACTGGCGAATAGCCTCATCCACCAGGAAGTCAAATGCCGACACCAGCTCGGCGCGGCGGACATTGCGGCAGTCTCTATGGTAGTCAGTGAGAACATGGTCAAGATGGATATCAGATGTATGCAGAATTTTCAGTAATTTCACGGCGCAGCCTCCTTGCAGAGGTAAGTATCGATATACTGCAACAAAAGGCGAACTCCCATGTGGTTGCCAACCGTATTCCGCGGAATTTCGCCAATACAGCCGATATGAGCTCGCTATGCATCGCAAGGCACGACCAGCCCGCGACTGCTATATAGTTCGCCCTGTTGCGCCGTTTCCCTTCTCTTTAGGTGTTCAACTCAACGTCGCGTACCTGTCGAGCACTCTCTGGACAGCCAGCTCCATACTGCGGCGAAGAGCGGCTGGTTCCAGAATCTCAGCCGACTCGCCGAAAGTAGCAACCCATGCCCTGAACTCATTGCACCCGGGCATGATGTCGCGGTAGATCACGGATCCATCGGGCCCAGTTTCGTATTGAGCCTCAGGCCTGTCAGCCGTATCCGCGTACAGCCGATCGAGCACGTTGAAGTCGTCAGAGAAGCGCACGACCACCTTCACAGGAGCCGAGCTGCACTCCACGCCCCAGCACGACTCCACGTGCTCCTCAACCAGGCCGTCGTCAGGAGCCGCAACAGACGACACAGCCGGCCAGAAACTCTTGATGCGCGACACTCTGAAATGGCGGAATCCTCCGCCGGCATCGCCCGAGCCGCTGTAGCCGTAGAGATACCATGCACAGGTACGCCAGTCGTACACCAGCGCAGTGGGGCATGTATCGCGCTGGGTGGGACGGTCGTGCCGGTCGATGTAGGCTAGCCTGATCGGAGCTCGCTCTGCCACGTACGCCCCGAGTTCGTCGATCTTGGACTCCTCCTGGCCATCACCGTAAATCGTTCGGCCGGCCTTCACTACGCGCCTGCGCGCTCCGGCGTCGCTGCCTGCCAGGCTCGCCTTGAGTCGCTGTTTGACATGATCAGCGGCCTGGGCGCGCGAGAGGATCTCCAAAAGCGTATAGGCCTCAAGAGGCGATAGCCCGGTCACCGGGAAGGCGAAGTCCCGAGATACTAGGCTCCATACTTCATCTAGAGGATCTGGGGCCGGCCCATCGGCTTCCCACTCGTCATCCGGCTCATCACCAGATGCCCAGCTCATCGTGAGCGGAGCCCGACCGTACTGAGCCAGCCGGAGTAGGTCGCCGCGAACAATCGACGGCGCCGCACCTACGGCGTGGGCGATGTCGTCAACAGTGAGCCCCTCCGGCGTCGACATCAGCAGGTTCACTATGGCGATCACACGCCTGAACATCTCATCGGCCAGGCAGCTATCTTCCGTCGGCATTGATGTCGCCCCCGTTCGAGTGTTCCACATCGTCCATGTTGCAGTCGCTCTTGTCGTGGTCGCCTTTGTCGTGGTCGCCCGTGTTGTACATATCGCGCATGCGCATAGCGCTCTCAATTAGCTGCATACGCAGGGATTCGGGCTCGATCACCAGTGCCGAGCTGCCAAAGCTCCTGAGCCACACACGGAACTCCGAGAGCCCTGCTACGGTGTCGACCAGTTCCCATACACCCGTATCTACCTGCGTAAGGCAAGCGCTAGGCCTATCGGCGATCTCCGCCCGCAGGCGGGCAAGCACGTTCATCTCGTCGAAGAAACGTACCCTCACACGAGTAGGTTCCCCGGCATACACGCCCCACATGCCCGAGACGTAATCCGACAGGTCGAACTCGGAAGGGTACTGGAACCGCTTGTTCGTCACGGCTATCCCGGCGATTCGGTCGACCCTAAAGTGGCGTATCTCATGTGCCGTACAGCATGTGGCCACCAGATACCACATGTCGTGGAACCAGTAATACACAAGGCCGAGGGGCTCAACCTCGCGGGCACTCCAGCGGCCTTTCCGCTTTTCCGTGTACTTCAGCTGCACCACGCGGCTTTCCAGCGACGCGACTTCCAAAGCTTCAACTCGCGCCAACATGGCCGGGTCGGATCGCCGGGCTCTCCCCTTAGTGTACCTGCGCCGGCGCATTGCATGGGCCTGGTCAACACAGGGCGCCATGGCCGCAAAGAGCTTACTGCGAATGGAAGCTATGGTTCGCGGGTCGGCCACGGCTTCGGGGGCTGATTCCAATGCACGCACGACTGAGATCAGCTCGCTAAAAGTCAGAGAAAACCGCGGCATGAAAGCTCCGCTCAGGCAGTATCCCGTGTTCCGTTCGCCCGGAGCCTCCACGTAGCCTGCAGATTCCAAGTGCTCAAGGTCGCGCCTGATGGTGCGTTCATCGGCCGCCAATGCCCGGACGGGGTCGGCTAGATACGATACGATTCTGCCGAGCGTCGCCGGCCCGCCCGTAAGCAGCGAGAGAATGGCAAGGCGACGCATAGCGGGTTCTGACGATTCGATGTGGTAGGCAGGACCGCCCCGCGATTCAGCCCCTGATACGGGTGGTAATTCTGACCCCGATCGCACGTCGCCGCCCTCTATCCTGATATCGTAGCCGACCATCTGCAGCTGACTTGCGTAGCGGTACACTGTGCGCGTTGACACGCCCAGCTGGGCCGATATGGCAGAAATCGAGCAATCCCCTCCCAGGGTTTCGAGCATGTCAAGCATTGCCCGGATCCTCCTATGGGATCGGAAGCCGATTTCCAGCGCACTGCCTTCATCGTGAGCCATGTTCGAGACTTCTGCTGAGGATGTGAGATCATCCGCCATCGTCGATCACCCATGGCGGCATTCGACACTAAGCGGCTTGCTCCTCCTCGACCGCTACGACTCCTGGTCAAGCACTCTCGTCCTCTTCCCTCAGCAGCCCACCATCGGACTCGATGAGCCCGCGAAGCTTGCGGCGTGCACGCGTCACCGCATTGTCGATGCTCTTCTGGCTGACTCCGAGTTCAGCGGCGACCTCCTGGTATGACTCGCCCCACGCCCGCCTCTTCAGTGCCTCCAGCTCCAGCCCGGACAGTGCTGATCCCGCGACACTCCACAGCCTGCGGGCTGCATCATTGGCCACGGCTAGGTCAAGAGGGTCGCACGCGGCGGGATTGGGCACTGCTTCAATCATATCGCGGTCATCGCCGTCAGAAGCGCCCATGCCACTGCCCATGCCGGTAGATAGAATCACCGCGCCAGGAGGCGGGCAGTTCTTGAGGCGCCCAGCAGACTTCACTACGCTCTTGAGGCGCCTCGTAACGCATAGCTGTGCGAAGCCGAAAAAGCCCGATTGTGCTTGGTCGTAGGAGTTGACTGCGCCGAGAAAAGCGATTCTGGCCTCTTGTTCCAGGTCGTCACAGTCGGCGATCCGGTACGCACACCAGTATTTCCTTGCCCATGATCTAATGAGACGCACATACCTTCCAAGAAGTTGTTCGAAAGCACGATCCGATCTGCCTTCACGGAACGCCCGAACCAGTTCAGCATCGGTGAGATCCGCCAGATCCGGCACACAAACACCTCCCCGAAATGAAACGATCCTCGGCTGCTGCCGAGGAGATCGTATCACGCGGGTCCGGCGCTCTTTTGTCACGAGCCATCGGAGGTCGGACTTTCTTTACGCGGGCGCAGAGGCCTGCAAGGCCGCGTACGCCAGGGCCGCCTCCAGTCGCTTGCGGGTAATGAGGCAACCGATGGAGTATGGAGCCATAAGTGTGCCGTTCATCTCGTGAGCATTGGCATGGCATCCGCCGGAGCACATGTATCTAGCCCAGCAATCGCGGCAGGCAGGTTTGGCATATATGTGGGCGCCGGCGAAGGCTTCGCCTATCTCGGGCCGCACTATCCCGTCCCATACATTCCCCATGATGAACCCTTCTCTGCCCACGAACTGGTGGCATGGGTAGAGCGCGCCGTCGGGAGTGACGGCTACATACTCGCGCCCGGCGCCGCACCCCAGAAGGCGCTTGGCCAGGCACGGGCCATGCGCGACATTCAGGTCGAAATGGAAGAACCTGAACTCGCGCCCGGCTGCGCGGCGCGCGGCCATCTCAGTGACCAGCCGGTCGTATGAGTCGAATATGCGGGGCAGGTCCTGCTCGCGTATGGAGTATGGAGAGGACGGCGGAGCCACAACCGGCTCGAACGAGATGCTGGTAAAGCCCATGTCGGCCAAGAAGAGTACGTCTTCTACGAAGTCCAGATTGCGCCGCGTGTATGTGCCGCGCGCGTAGTATTCGCCGGTCGGGCGAGTATTCACAAAACGCAGCATATTGCCAGCAATCCGCTGAAAAGTCGAGTCTCCGTCGGCGGTCCGCCGCACTCCGTCATGAACGCCGGGCCTTCCGTCGACGCTGAGCACCGCGGCGATATTGTTGTCGTTCAGGAACTTGTCTACCTCCGGCGTAAGCCCGTAGCAGTTCGTCGTGAGGGTAAGCTTGAGAGTCTTGCCTGTGCGCGCCTCAAGCTCGCGTCCGTGCCGGGTGATCTCGCCCACAGCATCCATGTTGAGGAGCGGTTCGCCGCCGAAGTAATCCACATCCAGGTGCCGGACGTGCCCGCTGATATCGAATAGCAGGTCCAGCGCCCGGCAGCCGATCTGGGCCGGCATGAGCGAACGCTCGCCGCCGAAGCCCCCGGCGCCGGCGAAGCAGTAACCACACCTCATGTTGCAGTCGTGCGATACATTGAGGCACATGGCCTTGACAACACCCGGGCCAAGCGCAGCGGGCATCGGATCCGGGTAGTCAGGATACGAAAGCGTGCCCTCCGCGATCAGGACATCCAAATCCGCCATGACACCGTCGGCGCCATCTGTCTGGCTTGCAGCCTTCCCCTTCTCCATTGCCTCCAGAACGCCCCATGCCGCCTCATCCAGTGAATGCAAGCTGCCAGACTGGACGTCCAAAAGGAGACGGGCGCCCGCTGCCATGAACCGGTGCCAGTTGCGGCGTATCCCGGTTGGAGACGGGCGCCCCTGCTCGGAAAAGACGCGCCGAGCTACTTCCTGCACGCCTGGTTCCCAAGGGTGCACGATGTTTTGCACGCGGACTGGCAGGAGGTCTGGCACTCCCGGCAGCCCCCGGTCGCGGCGGTGCCCTTGAGGTCGGCGGCTATGATTGTCCTGATATGTTTGGTCTCTTTCCTGGTATCGGTGCTCACCATCATTCCTCCGTAGCTTCGGGATTTGCAGATTCCTGTGCGTCTAGAGTATACCACCGCCGCCCGGCGATGCCAACTCCTCGACCACGGCCGTGAGCAGCCTGACGCATGCATCTACATCGCCCATGTCCACCATTTCGGCGGGCGTGTGCACGTACCTGCATGGAACCGAGATCGTTCCGGACGGCACTCCCTCGCGAGTAAGCGCGATCGCTCCCGCATCGGTTCCGCCGCGCTCCAACACCTCAAGCTGGTAAGGGATGCCGTTCTTCTCGGCCGCGTCGATCATGAGATTCTTGACCGCCGGGTGCGCGATCAGGCTTGCATCCTTGGCCTTTATGGCAGCCCCGCCTCCCAAGCTCACATTGAACGGAGCGTGCTCCGGAGTGTCGCCCCACAAAGTGACGTCAACCGCTATGCCCACATCAGGATTGATACCGTAGGCCGCTGTGCGGGCTCCACGCAGCCCGAGTTCCTCCTGCACAGCGAATACGTAGTAGACCTCGTGCACCTGGGGTCGCGCCCGCCGCATGGCTTCGATCAACACCAAGCACGCGATCCTGTCATCCATGGCCTTTCCGCTGACACGCACGCCCATATCGGCGAAGCTCCCCACCATGGCGGCGGCATCGCCTATACCCACCTTGGCCTGCGCTTCTGCCCGATCACGGGCGCCGATGTCGATGAACATCTTGTCGAACTTGAGGTCCTTGATGTCATCGAGCTTCTCAGTGCCGAACACGCCCACTGTGCCGTCTGCGAAAACCACCTTCTGGCCCAGCAGCACGTGTGGGCTGAGCCCGCCCACAGGCGAGAAACGCACGAAGCCCTTGTCGTCTATGTACGATACCACGATTCCGATCTCATCCATGTGCGCATCCACCATAATGCGCTTGGGCGCTGAGCCGGATGCGGCCGCTTTCGGCGCCACCCGACAGATCAGGTTGCCCATGGCATCTACGCGTATCTCATCGGCGTACTGCTCCACTTCCGACCTGATGATGCTCCTTATCTGGTCCTCCGACCCTGACGGGCCGAAGCCTTGGGATAGCTTCTTCACAAGATCTTTCATACAGGAAGACCCCTTTCGTCAAGGCTGTCGAGGAACAACCCGGCAAGCTTTACATAGTTGTTGAGGTCATCAGCGCATATCACCGACACAGGCGAGTGTATGTACCTGCACGGCATAGACATCACGGCCACAGGAACGCCCGACTCCGTCGGCCCTATCCTGCCCGCGTCGGTGCCGCCGGTGACTGTGCGCTTGATCTGGTATGGAACCCCGGCGGCCTCTGCCGTCTGGATCAAGCGATCAACGATTCGCCGATCGCCCACCCACGATGCATCGCGATACACTATCGCAGGTCCCCGCCCGGGCACTGTGGAGTATCCATGCTCGGGCGTCTCGGTAAGGTCGTGGGCCGTAGTGCCCTCCAGTACGAGCGCCAGGTCGGGCTTGACCCGATACGCCGCTACGCCCGCGCCCCGCAGGCCGACCTCTTCCTGAACCGTAAAGGCCCCGACGAGGTCGAAGTCGTGCTGCTTCTTGAGCGCCTCGATAATGGCATAGCAGCCAACCCTGTCGTCCATAGCCTTGCCCTTCAGAAAGCCTTCGCCCAGAGGCTCGCACCGGGTGGCGAAGACGATCTGGTCGCCCAGCTTCACGAGCTTCTCGGCGTCCTCCTTGTTCCTAGCGCCGATGTCAACGTAGAGCGAGTCCATATCCGTGGCGCGATCCATGTCCTCGGCCTTGAGAAGGTGAATCGGCTTGGACCCGATCACCCCGGGGCGGCGGTCCGCGCCCACGTACACAAGCTTGGACACGAGCACCCTCGGATCGACGCCGCCGGCCGCCTCCACGTGCAAAAGCCCGTCGGCATCGATGCCGACTACCATGAGGCCGACCTCGTCCATGTGGGCTGCCAGCATCACTCGCCTATCTCCCTTGCGCCCGCGCTTCACCGCGATGAGGTTGCCGATTGGGTCCACCCTGATCTCGTCAACGTAAGGCGTTATCTCTGAACGTATGAGCGCGCGCACTTCAGCTTCCTGGCCGGAAATCCCGGCTGCCTCCGAAAGCTGCGCTAGAAGCATGTCAATCCCTCCCTGAACCGGGAGTCGACTGCGCTGGCGAAATACGCCAGGAGCTGCCCGGACTTCTTCACATCGTCGAGGGCGAGCGTCTCCACTGAGGTGTGCATATAGCGCAAAGGCACAGATATCAGCCCTGTAGCCACCCCCGAACGGGTCATCTGCATCGCATAGGCGTCCGTGCCGCGCGGGTTGGTGCCCGGCTCAAGCTGATACTTAACGCCGCTTCCTCGGCGGTCTCTTTTAGTTTCTGGAAGACATGCGGGTGGACATGAGGCCCGAAGCTGATGGCGGGACCGGCGCCCATCTTCATTACCTGGTGCTCAGGAAGACCGGGCATGGAGGCATGGCCCACATCGATAGCGATGCCGATGTCGGGCATCACTCCAAAAGTGCTGGTGATGCTGCCGCCGTAACCCACTTCCTCTTGTACTGTGGCTACGAAGTACACATCGCACTCATGCGCCAGCCTCTGCAACTCGCGGGCCGCCTCGTACATGACGGCAATGCCGGCGCGGTCGTCCATGGACTTGCCGGCGATCCGGTCATTGGCAAGCCCGACCGCCCTGCGGTCGAAGCTGATTACATCGCCCACTCGCACTAGCTCGCGCAGCTTGTCGGCGGACATCCCGCAGTCGACCAGGAGCTCATCCCACTTCCAGGACTTGTCCTTCTTGGACGGATCCTGAAGATGAGGCGGTATCGCGCCTATGACGCCGGGAAGGTCTCGGCGGCCGTGCACCGTCACCTCCATAGACGGCAGTATGCGACGGTCCACTCCGCCCATCATCCAGATGCGCAGAAAGCCTTCATCCTCGATCTTCGACACAATCATGCCGATCTCGTCCAGATGCGCCGCGAACATGATAGCGGCAGGCGGTTCTTTGGCGGCCCCCTTCTTCCACATGACCGCACTGCCGAGCGGATCCCGCCTGATTTCGTCGACTAGGTCGGCGAAGAGACCGTTTACAACGTCCCAGGCAGGGGATTCATACCCGGTCACGCCGCGCGCATCGGCAAGATGCATCAGCGCTTGCTTGGTATCCATGACTTGTCCCCTTTCCCGACTGACAATAGCCACTCGCGGCCCGAAGCCGGTCGAGGCCGGCCGAAGCCGGAGTGTATATCCAGCTGTATATTCGCCAGCGCATCACAGGCTTCCTTCAAGTGCCAGCGGCAATATACGATGAACGCTTGCGTCATATCGCTGCGAGGCGCCTCACGACCCTCCGGCGGATGCTACGGCGCAGATCAGGCAGGACCTGCCGGGCGGCGTTACGCCCCTCCTCTATGCATTCCGAAATGCGCGAGGTGTCGGTCAGGGCCACGTTGTACAGCCGCGGCCTTACGATAGTGTTGGCATAGTAGTATAGCACGTAGTCGGACACTTCCTCGCCCAGGATGTCCAGAGACTGAGTTATAATGGACGGAAGCTCGCGCACTTGGGCATCGGCCTGCCCCGTGTACCCCAGGTCTACTGCGATTACGTAGTCGCAGCCCTGTTCCTTCAGGATCCTCGCGGGCACCGGCTCGCGGACAGCGCCGTCCACAAGGTACCGCCCCTCCCAGGCTTTCCACTCGAAAACGCCCGGTATCGAGCAGGATGCCCTCACGGCATCCACCACAGAAGCGTCGAAGTACAAGGTCTCCTTGAACGCGGCGGCACGCGCCGGGCTCTCCGACGTGAACACTACCTTCTCGCCAGTGTGAATGTCTACCGAGACGGCTGAGCAAGGCATTTTCAGATCGCTCATGAGTGTCTTGCCGAAGTATGAGGTAAGGAAGCGTTCGAACCGCCGACCGCGGAGTATGCCCTTGGGAAGGTACGATTTGGCCCCGAGCAGCAGCAGAAAGGCTGGCGCGACCAGAAAGATGGCTGTGTACCCGATAGGGTCCAGGATGTCTCTGGCCGTGACGGCGAGAGCCGCGTCTTCCATCTCGGAAGGCGTCATGCCGCTTGCGTACATGGCCGCGATCAGGCTTCCCGAGCTGGTGCCAGCCACCATGTCGGCATGCACCCCAGCCCTTTCGAGTTCATCGATGACCCCAATGTGCGCAGCGCCGCGCAGACCCCCCGAGCCCAGCGCAAGCCCGATCTTCACAGTGATCACCACTCCTTGGACGGCCCGCGTTCTCCGTTCGGCGCGCGGGCGCGGGTTTCACATGCTAGCTTATTCAGCAGGCCGAGGCATGGCGATTTGACCGGGCGCGAATTGGCAATGAACGAAAAAGACCCGCGCGTCGGCCGGCTGCCGCCTGCCGCACACGGGCCATAGTCATCGGAAGAAATGGTGCCCGGGACGAGACTTGAACTCGTACGGTAAAACCACACGCCCCTCAAACGTGCGCGTCTGCCAGTTCCGCCACCCGGGCACATCGTGAACAACGCGCTGCGGTGTCCATTAGCAATATTACTATCCCGGCACACCCATGTCAAGATCAGTTTCGGGCGCTTCGGGCGCTGCGTCTACGTCAAACCAGAACTCCACTCCGCCCCGGACATTGGCCGCTCCGTATGCATTGCCGTGAGCGTCCTGAATGGCCTTGACTATGCTCAGCCCGAGCCCGGTTCCGCCGTGTTCTCTGGTGCGAGCCTTGTCGGTTTTGTAGAAACTGGTCCATATGGAGTCGATGCTCTCGGGAGGTATCGGATCTCCACTGTTGAACACCGACACCCTTACCTTGTCGGCCCCGCTATCGATCCGCACTCTGAGCTTGTTGTCGCCGGAAGTGTGGTCTACGGCGTTCGTAATGTAGTTGGTGAGTACCTGCTCGATCATGTCGTAATCGGCGCTGACCAGCGAGTGCTCTTCGCCTTCGATCGATGCGTCAATCCCCCGCTCCTCTAGCACCAGACGGCTCTTTCGGAGCACCCTACGGGCCATCTCCGCGATATCGAAGCAGATGATCTCCGGGATCGCATTCCCAGACTCGATCCTGGCAAGGCTCAACAACTGGGTAACCAGCCTGTTCATCCTGGCGGCTTCATCGGTAATCACATCGCAGTAGAAATTCCTGTTCTCCTCATCCTCATTCACGTTGAGCTTGAGCCCTTCGGCGTACCCCTGGATCATGGCAATAGGAGTCTTGAGCTCGTGGGAGACGCTGGCGATGAACTCTTTTCGCATATCATCGATCCTGCGCTCTCTTTCGATATCCTCCAGGAGCTTCTCATTGGCAGTCACAAGCTCTCCGATGGAGCGCTCAAGCTGGCCAGACATTAGGTTGATGCTTTGCCCCAATGCGCCTATCTCGTCGTGGCTGCTGCCCGTGTACTTGCTGCTGAAGTCGAGCCTTGCCATTCTCTCAGCGATGGCCTTCATCTCCAGAATGGGTCGAGTAAACCATCCGGCAAACACGAAGGCAAATGCGATGCCGACGGCGATCATCAACGACCCACTGATGAGGAAGAACCGGTTGGCAGTGGCCGCACTCTCCTGAATAGCAGGCACCGGTGTGCGCAGGAAGAGGTAGTCTCCGTTCGACAGGAGGCCGACGAGGCTCATGAACTCAGTCTTCAGCCTCTCGTCCGGAGTGGCTTCAAGAACAACGTAGTCTCCTTCCATGTCCTGCGCAGTGCGGACAATGAACTCTGTCAGCCATCGATCGCTGCCGGGGCGCGGGAGCCGGTCGGAAATCGGCCCGCCGGGAGCGCGCCTGTCGGGCACGGTATCGTACTTGATCGAAAGCCCGGGATCGACTACCACGATGTGAAACCCTTCTCGCCGCTCCATGGTCTCCAGTTCCAGCAGAAGCGGCCCAGCATCCCCTTCATATAGTCTACGTATCCTAGAATACGCGTTGACCAACGAACCCCGCTTGGCGCTTCGATAGTACCTGTCAAGCAGACCCCAGTTGAGCGCCCATGACAACAGGACGAACAGAGCGATAAGGCCGACTATCCCCGCGAATAGCTTTCCTCTCACCGACTTGATCATTTGGGCGCCTCGAATCTGTATCCGACGCTCCGGACAGTCTGGATGTACTCTGCCGCATCGCCCAGTTTCGCGCGAAGTCTCTTGACGTGGGTGTCGACTGTCCTAATGTCGCCGAAGTAATCGTAATCCCAAACTGAGTTCAGGATCTGCTCCCTGGAGAGAGCCATTCCTTCATTGTCCGCGAAGTAGACAAGCAATTCGTACTCCTTCGGGCTCAGGTAGACTCTCTCTCCGTCTACGTCCGCCAGATGCCTGGCGCTGTCTATCTCAAGCCGTCCGAACTGCCTCGGGCGCCGCGCATCTGGGCCGGCCCTCCTGAGAATAGCCTTGACCCGAGCCACCAATATCATCGGGCTGAATGGCTTGGTGATGTACTCGTCAGCCCCGATATCCAACCCGAACAGCTGGTCACTCTCTTCACTTCTGGCTGTGAGCATGATCACGGGCACGCTGGACGCCTTTCGTATTTCCCTGCACACGACCCAGCCATCGAGTCGCGGCATCATCACGTCCAGTATGACCAGGCCAATTCCCTTCTCGCTGAAGAAAAGGTCAAGCGCCTGTTGCCCGTCTGCGGCTTCCACTAGCGCGTATCCTTCCCTCTTCAGGAAGTCCGACACCAGTCTCCTCATCCTGGGCTCATCATCTGCCAGAAGTACCTTCACCAACTCGATTCACCCGTTCTGTATCAGTAGTTCGGCCGGGCGAGTGTGGCGCCTGGCTACTTGAGGCCTGCCTGACACAGCATGCCGGCCACGTCGCGCCCGATCATCGATTCTATCTTGAGCACCTGAACATACAGATCTTCCTTGGCCTTAGTCACCCTGGCATGAGCCTGGGCCACCGAGTTCACTTCGCTGTCCAGCTCGTACTGGAGCATTTCGCCGTATCCGAACTTAATCCTCGCAACATCCAGGTTGGCGTCGGAAAGCTGAGCGGACAGAACCTGCATGCGCAAGCTTCTGATCAGCGAATCCAGCTGAGCTAGGGCGTTTGACACCGAATCAACCAGCGAATTCTCCGCGCTCGCGAGCCGACTTGCGGCATCATTCAGAGCGTCATCGGCCGACGTGCGTTCGGCCTTAGTAGCTATCATCGTATCCTGAAGCGCTTCATGCTTCCGTCTGGCCAGTTCCTCGGACTTCACAGCCGAGAAGTACGACGAACTGGCGGCCCGTGCCAGTTTCATGGACTCAGCGACATCATAAGCGACCGTCTCGCCTGCAAGCGATGCAACATCTGTCGTGAGGACTATCTCTTCATATAGACCAACCGCCATGGCCCGGCACAGATCGTCTTTGGCCTGCCTCAGGCTGTCGTCCGCACGGATCACGGCATCCTTCGCAGACAGGTACGCGTTCTCCTGCTGCAGCACGGTATCGCTGGTGATAAGACCAGCCTGGTGCCTCAGTCGCAGCACCCGCAGCTTCTCCTCTGCCACAGCGAGTGAGGCATGCTTGCTCTGGGCGTCCCCAGCCGCCTGGGCAAGGCCGGTGTAGGCCTGGACTGCCAGGAGCGCCGCGTTATTCCGCGCCTCGGCCAGTGCGAGCTGTGCAGACTCGGCTGCCGTTTCCAGTTCCGCCAGCGATAGAGCGGCTTTTTTCTCAGCTACGGCCCTTTTGTGCGCCTCAGCGGAATCCGCCGCTTTCTTCTCTGCTGTCCGCACTGCGTCGGATCCGGCTATGTAGCCCTCCACACACTGGGCCAGGCCGATCTCAAGGCGCCCAGCCGCGCTTGCAGGCGCAGCAGCAGACACAGCTCCGCCACGTCCCGTGAGCATGAGCAGCGAAAGCAATAGCAGGACCGTGATGTGCCAAGGATTCCTCATCTTCATCTCAATCGCCTCCATGTAATCATCGGGTTGTCATTCGTGCATGCTCAGGTCAGCCAGGGTATACCACATTTCCCATACCGCTCCCCAATGGGCCAGGTAGTTGTTGCGCGACTTCTGCAGGTTGAGCCTTGCGCGTTCCACGTCGACCAGCAGGACTTCTCCTTCTTGGTAAGACTCCAGCATCCTCCGGTGAGACTCCTCTGACTCCTCCAGTTGCTTGCTCCATTTCTCCATGGAGGCAATCTCGATCGCGAGGTAGTCAAGGTTCTTGGCGATGGAATCACTGATCGAGCTGGACGCCTCATCCACGGCCCGCTGGCGCTGTTCGACTCTGACGGCGGCCTTCTCAATCTCCATCGATCTGGCGAAGGAGATCGACCAATTCGCGCTGACTGTGAACCGCGGCGACCAGTCGCCGACCGTCGTCTCGGCATCCACCTGTACCGATGGAAGCAGGCTCCTGGCCGACTCGAGCGCCCGCACGGCACTGGCCAGCTCTGCCTCTGCCTGTGCAAGATCGACATCATTTTGCCGAGCGACCGAGACCAATACCTTGAGATCGGGCGCCTCCAAGTCGAAGTCGGGCAAGTCCTCCAGCACGGCCTCAGACATGTCCTGCCCCGTCATCGACGAAAGCCGCTTCCTCATCCAGCGCTCGTCGGTATCCGCCTTCATCAGGGCGAGCTCGGCGTCGAGAAGGTTAAGCCTGGCCTGTTCAACCTCGAGCTCGCTGGCTAGGCCGGACATGAAGCGTCTCTCTGTTATGGACAGCTCGATCCCGGCCAGCCTGTGTTCCTCTTCGGCAATGCGTCGCGCCTTGGTAGTCTTGAGGGCGCCAATGTAGGTCTTTCTGGCATCAAGCAGGGCCGCGGACCTCGCGTCGTCCAGCTTCAGAGCGGCTAGTTCCTTTGCGGATGTTGCGGCGTCGGTCGGTCCCCATGACCCCAGAATGGACGCGGGGAATCTACGAACAATATCCGCTGCTGTCACACCGGCAAGTGGGGTGTAGGAGAACTTGAGTGTGTATGTCGACTTGTCGGCGGCATAGTCGGCGCTCGCCGATAGCTTGTCGGTGATCGGCGCCTTGACGGATACTCTTGCGGTCTGCCTGGCCTCCGAGGATGTGCCGGATGAGCCTGACCCGCTAGCCCAGACACCCGACGCCGTCGCGCCGGCTGCATAGATCGGCGTGGCCAGTTTCTCACCTATCGCCGCGGTCTGCAGCGATTCGCGCGCCGCAAGGTAGCTCCGCGACTGGGCAAGCGTA
>Ga0209719_1002533_pt1 | contig 18710 bp, 19 predicted proteins | sample AD_JPNAS2_MetaG_FD_184421 | JGI IMG/M metagenome (GOLD analysis project Ga0209719, IMG submission 184421) | Active sludge microbial communities of municipal wastewater-treating anaerobic digesters from Japan - AD_JPNAS2_MetaG (SPAdes) (version 2) | ecosystem: Engineered > Bioreactor > Anaerobic...
ATGTGTCCGCAGTCAAGGTCGATCGTTTGAGCATCCGTCAGATCGGAAGCATACTCTTTCTGTGCCTCGATCCAGCTTTCTCCTCCTGTTTCCGAACCGTCCGAGATGAACATGAGCATAGGGAGATCCGGCCTAGGTTCACTGTTTATCAGATCGATGGCTTTTGGGATGTGTCTCCCCTCCCTCGGAACGGACGTTCTTATTGCAGTAATTTGAGCTGGCAACGGCTCGGTAGATATCCTTTTCATGGTGCGTAAGGGCATCCGAGAAGGTGCTGTCGGTAAAAAATAATCTGACTATTCCGATTTCACGTCCGGCAGCGAGAAGATATGCGAGCAGATGCCGTTTCCAGCTGAAGTCTTCCTTACCATACGCACCCGGTACGCTCATATCGAGTCCTATGATTGCTTCGACTTCATCCGGATACATCTGCGCCCAGAGGATCGCTTCGATTCCCGACATCGAGTGGGGACAGAGGATGAACGGTCCTTCAATGCCCGCCTTTGAAAGGGCTTCCCGGTCCTGCCTGAGCATCGTCTCGAACGATCTTTCACCATCGACCACGTCACTGAAGCCATAGCCGAACTTCTCAATGACGACGATCCTGTAATCGTCACCGAGTAGCGTGTACAAAGGCTTGTACTCAAGAATCGGTGCCGCTACCGCCGAAGCCGCCATGAACACAAGGGTGCGTTCTCCCTTGCCCTCGGTATAGACGCTCATGTTCCGACCGTCCACTTCGACGAGTTGTCCGAGCGGCCGGCGCAGCGGTTCTTCCTTTATGTACATCAGCCTGTTGTAGATGAACAGCGCCAGCAGAAAGACGATGAGGAGTATTCGGATGCCGCGAGAAATTGTTTTCATGATTAAAGCGTTCTCGTTTTCCGTTCCTTGCTGAGATACAGGGAGGAAAGGTAGAAGGCCAGTCCAAAAGCCGCGATGATCAGCAATTCGCCACCGATGTCGAAATCGCCTTCCGATATGCTCATGATCCCTTTGTTGTAGTAGAACAGCGGACTGAATCTGGCGATCCTCTGCATGAAAACCGGCATGAATTGAATGGGAAGCATAGATCCCGACAGGAACATGATGATGAGCGGAAGCATGTTGCCGATCGTCAAGTTCAGCGATCGTGTCTTGGACAGCTGGTTGATCAGGCCCGAGAGCAACGCGACGACCGCCGTCCACAGGAAGAGGATCAGCAGATAGAATCCCAAACTTCGGGATCGCAACATCTCCGGAAGGAACACGGTCAGGATGAACCCCGTTACAAGAACGAAGACAAGAAGAGCGATGATCATCTGGGCCAGACTGATCTCTCCTTTCAGCCGGGCATCGCTTTTGGGGGAGATTCTGTTGCGGATCTGGATGTCTTTCTTGTTGAAACTGATGCTCAGGTCGCCCAGGAGCCGGAAGAGAATCATCATGATGACAAACCCGTACACATTCGCGAATCCATGGAATTTCTTTTCGAGAGGGGATCGATCGGTGGAGAAGACGACCTCCACCCGCTCATCCAGCACGGTTGAAAGCTTGTGCAGATCCAGTTTGCCGGCATCGACCATCGCTTTGTAGTACAGAGCGTAGGTCTCTACGGCTCTTTGTAAAAAGATGCTTTGACTGTTGGTGACGTCCGTGCGGATCGACAATGGCGAATCATCCGTTTCCAGGAGGATTCTTTCCGAATCGACCGGAACGACCACGATTCCGTCGATGAAGCGAGTGTATAAATCCAGTTCCGCCAGCTCTTGGGAATCATAGTGATAGAGGGTGTTTCCCTTCCCCAGATGCTCGATCAGTGAATTTCCGAATTGACTGTCTTCCTGCTTGACGATTCCTATGTTCAACGGCCTTTTTGAATACGCATCCTCATAGGAACTCATTGATAAGGAGGTGAAAGCGATGAGAATCGCGATATAGGCGATGATCAGGATTTTATTCTTGTTGGCTATCTTGATGAAGTACTGAAGCGTGTTCATGCCTTCTTTCTCCTTATGTGAAGAATGGAAACGATGACGAGAACGATGCTGTACCCCGTCAAGAGAAGAATCGAGCCTTTGAGCGTCGAGTAATTGCCCAGCATATTCACTTTCAGCAACTCGTCGCTGATCAGTGAAACGGGATTCAGCTTGAGAAGAAGCGGGAAGGAGCGCTTGATGATCAGGCGGATGCCGTGGCTGTACAGTCCGCTGATCCCGGACAAAATCAGCAGCGAGCTGATGGTTGCCGCCGTCTGGAGGGATTCTTTTTCGATGACCGTCCCTAAAAAGAGTCCCCACGCGATTCCGAAGGTCAGAGCCGCCAGGACGAGGGGGATATTGTTGAGATCGGGTGAAAAGAAATGTTGTTTCAAGATGAATTCCAAATAGACCACTATCACCGCGACCAGGAACAATGACCAGAGATAGCTGGTGACGACGCTGATCATGACTTGCCAAGCCTTGGATGTCGGCGATGAAGCGTTTCTCAATGCGACCGTCTGTCTGCCGGCAATCAGCCGATTGCCGATGGTGCTTGAAAGATACGCACCGTAGAGACTGATCATGGAAAAGAGCGCATAGAAGATGACATCGATGGGGCTTTGCTTTTCGTCGCTGCTTTTCACATAGGTCCGCTCGAAATCATAGGCGTCAAACGGCAGCCACAACGAGGAGATCTGCTTGGTCGTCGTGAGGACTTCATCCATGATCAACTGGCCGATCCCGTTCTTGTTGATGAAGAGGTTCAGGTCCTTGTCGACGTACGCATCGATCCGATTGTTTCTGAGCTCTTCAAGCCCCTGATCCTTTTCCAGCATCGCCCCTTCAAACAGTCTGGTCTCGATGGAGGATCTGTCAATCGTGTCAAAGTCCGGCCGCTTTTTCGGCTCGTCGACGAAGGAGAGCGGAATGAAGGCGTTTTCATGATAGGCGATGGTCACTTTTTCCACCTCGATCTCCCTGAATCGCAGTTGAGCGAAGAAAATGGTGAAGATCGTCAGCAGCACCAGGGGAAAGCCCATCATCCAGAACATGTTGAAGTAGTTTCCCAGAAACACTTTCAATTCATATTTGATATAGGTGAGTATTCGAATCATCAGTCTCTCAGCTCCTTGCCGGTCAATTCCAGAAACACGTCGTTCAACGTCGGCACTTCCGTATACAGCTTCACGTACGTCAATCCTTTCTCTTTCAGGAACTGGGCGACATCGCCGATATTGCCCTTGTTGTTGTCGAATTTGACGGTGTATTCCGAATCCTTGATCGTAACGTCGATGACATGGGAGAGGTTTCTCAAATCTTTTAAGATATCCACATGCTCTTCCAGGAGGGTGATCTTGATGATTTCCGTCGTGATGATCGAATCCCTCAGCTCTTCAGCGGTGCCCGTGATGATGTTTCGTCCCTGGTCGATGATGGCGATCCGGTCACACAGGTCTTCGACCTCTTCAAGATAATGCGATGTATAGATGACGGTGGCCCCTCGCCGGTTGAGCTCCTTGATCCCCTCCAGGATGAAGCTTCTGCTTTGGGCGTCGACGGCCACGGTCGGCTCATCCAGGAAGATCAGCTCGGGCTCATGGGCGATTCCACAGGCGATGTTGAGCCGGCGGGCAAGCCCCCCTGAGAGTTTTGACGGGACGAATTTTCTGAATTTCTCCAAGCCGACGAAGCCGATCGCTTTTTCCACGAGCTCCTTTCTTTTTTTCCTGTCATGGACATATAGTCCACAGAAATAATCGATGTTCTCGTAGACGGTCAGCTCTTCGAACAACGCTAAGTCCTGGGGAACATATCCGATCTTTCGTTTGATCTCGTATGAATTCGGTTTGAGCTCCTGGCCGAACACGCTGATGTTGCCGTTTTCATATGAGTAGATTCCCAGGACGCTGAGCAGCAGAGTGGATTTTCCCGAGCCGTTCGGCCCGATCAGTCCGAGGATCTCTCCTTCTTTCAACTCCAGATTGAATGAGTTCAACGCTCGGATTTCCTTGAACTCTTTGATAAGGTTTTCTACTTTGATTACCATGTCTTCACCTCGCTGAAATCATGGTACAATGAGACTGCAGATTTGGTTAGTGAATCCACTCACCATTTGAAATGACAAACGTCACCGGTGATATATGAGTACCATTACCCTTCACGGCATCGTTGCGCTGATCATAAGTATCTATGAGTTCGAGAAAGGCGATATCCCGACGGAATCACTCGTGCTTCTCGTTCTTCTGGGTTTCAGCTATTCCCTGCTCATCAAGGTCGTTTCGAATCAAAAAGCGAAAACAGGTTTTTTCCTTTTCGGGATTCTGGCCGCAGCACTGTTTCCACGGTTCATCTTTTTGCTTCCGCTGCTTGCGCCAAGCGCTTTTTCCCAGTTCAACAAGGTCTCCCTGTTGCTGTTCCTTCCGTTTCTTGGACATTTCCATGTTCTGTATCTGACTCTGGTCGGCTTCACGCTGCTATGGGATTATCTTTTTGCAAGTAAAGAGGCTGAGGTTGTGAAGCTGAGGAAGGAAAAATACAATCTTCTTGATGATGTGAATCGCCTGTCCAGATCGATCGACCTCATGAAGATTGAAAAAGAGCGGGACGAAACACTGACCTTGATGGAGGAACGCAATCGGATCTCCCGTGAGATCCATGATACGGCGGGACATACCTTGTCGGCCGCCATTTTGAATATGAAAGCGTTATCAATGACGACCGGAGAACCGGATACGAAGGAGCATCTCCTGGTGTTGAAGGAAACGCTGGAGAACGGGTTACAGGATATCCGCAGGGTCATGTATGATCTGAGGGACAGCTCGTTCGATCTGGAAAACAAGATCATGGAGCTGCTGGAGACCGTCGAGAATTCGAATCTTACGTACATCGTCGATTTGAATCTGAGCTATGGCGTCAAATACGATATCTTCGCGATTGTCAGAGAATCGCTCACGAACTATATCAAACATTCCGACGGCGGGCATTTCAAAGTCTATCTGGTTGAGAGCGGCCGATTCCTGGTGTTAAAGATTGAAGATGACGGTTCAACATCAAATAAGGAAGTTCAGGAAGGACTTGGTTTGTATTCCATCAGGAAAAAATGTGAAGAACGGGGTTGGAAGTTCAATATCACGACAGACCGGGGTTTCGGCATTCATGTATTGATGGAGAAGGGCATATGAGAATATTGCTGGTGGATGATGATATGCTTGTTTTAAAAGCATTGGAAATGATTTTAAAAGCCGAAGGGATTGAAGAGGTTCATACTGCAAAAAATCGTAAAGAGGCTTTTGACATCTATAAGAATCATAGAATCGATCTCGTGCTGCAGGACATCCGGTTGAAGGACGAGAACGGAATCGATATTGCGAGCAAACTGTTGGAGTACGACAAAGAAGCCAAAATCATTCTTTTGACGACGTTCAAGGATGAGGAATACATCAACAAAGCGATCAAGATCGGTGTTAAAGGTTATATTTTAAAGGATAACATTGATTCCTTGTTTCAATCGATCCAAACGGTGATGGCCGGCAACATGGTCTTGGATTCCGAGGTGATCAAGGACATCAGGTTGTCGAACCGACAGAAAAAATCCATCGAAGATTTCGATATCACCGAGCGTGAACTGGATATCATCAAACTGCTTGCCGAGGGGATGAACAACAAGGAGATCGCCCAGTCGCTCTTTCTGAGCGAGGGTACGGTTCGCAACTACATCTCGAATCTGCTCGACAAGTTATATCTCAGAGACCGTTCCCAGATTGTGGTCTTCTATTATAAGAACCTGCATGGTGAATGAAGTCGGTAAAAAAGACCGTTCAGTCCGAAAACCGGATGGTCTTTTCGCTTTGCAGGGCATGCTGTCATACGATATTCATTTTTTCATTCTGTTCCTCAGTTTCACGTATTGCACGGTGAACGACACAAAAATTGACATATACAGAAGTATTGCACCAAGGGTAATGGCAATTCCAAGGCTTTTGCGAGTCGTCACGTTCATGAAGAACTGAGGTATGAAGACCACGAAAAAGATGACAAGCAATGGGATCAGCCTCCCCTTGAAAACACGTTCCATCATCTGAGCCCTCGATTCGTCATCACAGAAGATCTCTTCATCCTTCGCGGTGCCTTTTGCCGCGGGTTTTCTGAAATAGCTGTATCCGACGAATTCCTGGATATATTCCCAGCCGCAATCTTCGAACATCCGGACATACTCGTCTTTGTTGGCCAATCCCTCCGCATTGTAATCGAGCTGGTAGATCACGTCTTCCGGTTCACATGCTTCAAAATGGTACATGCCTATCCCGGTGGTTTTGACCAGCTTCCATCCTAACTTATGCATGCTCCTCAGATATTCCTGTTCCTTTACATGCTGGGTGATCGAAAAAAACTTAAACACCTTCTTCGTCATTCTCTGGTACCTCCCGGGAGATGTGATATAAGCGCTCGATCCGCTTGAGTTCCGTCTTCAGGACGTTGAGCCCCAAATCGGTGATGATATAGATCTTGCGCTTGTCTTCGTTTCGAACGAACCGGATGATTCCGTCCTTTTCCATTTTCGAGAGACTTCCGTACATCGTTCCGGGCGCAAGAATGACTTCGCCGTCAGTCAATTCTTCAACCCTTTTGACGATTCCATAGCCATGATTTTCTTTTTGCAGGCACAGCAGGATGAAAAATGCGCTCTCGGTCATCGGCACATAGATCTTTTTTATGTATTCATTCATAGCTCCTCCCACGCTGTCTTGAAGTACGATGTATTGTGTTACGATATATCGTACTTCGATATATAATATATCGAACCTCGATATATCTGTCAAGAGGTCTTTGATGATTATTTGATCGAGTATTCGTATAGATGCGATTTGAGGTGCAACTTGCAGGTTACATGGTTCCCCAACGGTGATTTCAAGGCTCTCTTTTGCCCGCCTTCATACCGGCTTGTTTGCCAACCCTTTCTTCCCCTGCAGCATTATGATGCTATCCACTCCAATCGCTCTCGTCTAAGAACTTTCACCTGTGGTATACTCCCTGCAGAGAGGATGTTCATGGTGAAGTTGCCGAAGATGAGGAGACGGAAGAATCGATCCTTTGCGTATCGCGGACGCAGACTCCTTCACATCGATCTGGAGAAAGAAACATCGCACCTGATCGAACTCTCCGAAGAAGAATCGAATCAGTTAATTGGCGGCAGACTGCTCGCTCTTTCGCTTTGGGAGCGGTTTGTTTCCTTTGACAAGCTTGAGCCGAGTTTTTTCGAAGCGCATAACCCCCTTGTTTTAGCCCCTGCCTTGGCAGCGGATCTGGAACCGGAGAGCTGCGGATCTATGACCCTCGTAACCAAGGATCCGCAGCGCGGCAAGCTTGCCGTCTCGACGGTTCAAACATCCTTTTCGACCGCCTTGCTGAACTGCGGTTATTCGGCCGTGGTGTTCACCGGTCGTTGCCGCCGGTTGACCGGCGTTACACTTGATCATGATCAAGTGGAGTTCTTCGATGCCGAGAGCTTCCACGATCTTCCCACCGGAGAGACGAAGCACCGGGCGAAGATCGAGCATATCCTCTGCATCGGACCCGCTGCCGAACGGCAGATTCCCCACTGTTCCATCTGCATCAACAATCAGAACATTCCCTTTTCCTCCGCCTTGGGGCTCGTGATGGGGCTGAAGAATGTCAAACTGCTCGGCCTTGTTCCCCATGTCTCGGGACGGGAGGGGTATGACCCCGGTCGGCTCGGCATCTTTAAAAAACGGCTTGAACAAAGCCTCCGATTCTCCGCTCTCGCCCAACGGGTTCATGAGGAAGGGGATGTCCGGCTTCTGGAGAAAGCCAACACCTTCGGATGGGCCGCGATCGGAACCCACCGCTATCGCTATGATCTGCGCCTCGTCCATCTGTATGAACGTTTCGACGGACGGGCGGATACCTATTCCCTCATCGAAGCGCTTGCGTTGGGGGCGAATCTCGAAATCTTTGAACCTTCGCGGATTGCCCAGCTTGCCAGACGGTGCAAGGAGAACGGACTTGATCCCGCATCCGTCGGGGTTCTGTTGGGATGGGCGCGGGTCGCCCGGAAAGAGGGGACCCTTTCCTTTCTTCCCGATCTTCAAAGTCGCCTGGTCGCCAACTACCTCAAAGTGCTCGATGCGATCAGTTACGGAAAGGGGAGCGGTCATCAGCTTGGAAAGCGACTCGATCAACTGGTTGCAGAGTATGGCGGAAAGAACGGGTGCTACTGCATCGGCAGCCAACCCCTCGGACCGTTTGACTATCGGGCGCTTCCCACCCAAGCATTGCTCGCCAGCATGGGCGATCATCGGATCGTTCTCGGAGAACTCATCCGAGGCGGACACTACCGGCGCGGCAAAGCGAAGCGAAGCGCTGCGTGGGCTCTGTACCTTCAACGGCTCTGGGGTGCTCAGGAGTCGGTCGGCCTGTCTCCGTATGTCGATCTGCCCTTCTTTGGTCGATGGTATCCACACATCAAAGGAAGGCGTTCGCGCTTTGCGATGTCCGCTCTTATCGCTTCGATCAGCGAAGGAAGAACCTTTACCGCCCAGCACCTCGCAAGCGCAGGAAAGCGGGCGTGGAGCTTGGAACGGGAAATAAACCGTCGATTGGGCTGGCAGGATCCCCCCTTCGCCGAACAACAGCTTCTTGACGGTCGAAGCAACTTTCCCAAGAGCCAGGTCGTTCCGCTTGCCCTTCTTCGGGCAGCGTATCACGAGCTCTTGAAGCGGTGGTAAAGAAACGGGGAATGGGTTTTCAAACGATGGATTCCAACACCCTCTGTATCAATCAGGGCGTAGGTCGCGCCGCTTGATGAACGCGGCCGGCTCGGGGAGCCGGGGTTGAGCCAAAGGGTTCCATCAGCATCTTTCTTCAGATGAGGAATGTGGGTGTGCCCGCTGATGACGATCCCTCCGACGGTGTACGGAACGTCCAAATGACCATGGGTGAGGGTGATCGGAAGGCCTTGATAGCTCAAGGTGCGCACAAGGGGTGGCAGATGGATTCGAGCCTGAGCGAACTGGTAGGAGGCGTCACTGTTGCCTCGGACAAGGACGAGGCCGGGTAATCTTGAAAGAAGGGAGGCATAGACCGATCCTTCCTGGGGACAGAGGTCGCCGGCGATCAGCACCTGCTCCACCTTCCGGGACGCTGCGATATCGACGATTTCTTTCAGTGCTTCGGTCGAGCCATGAATGTCGGCTGTGATCAAGAGCATCTTGACGCTCCAATGAATTATTTACACCTTTTGGGTGTATATCCACATCAAATGATGTGCTAACATGATATGAGAATTATATATGTTAACTCAACAGGGAGAACTCCGCCATGCCCCAACTCAAGACGATGATATCCAGTGATCAGACCCCGATCTCCTATCACCGGTGGCTGCCCAAAGAGGGTGCCGTCAAGGCTTTGCTGCTGATCCTCCACGGAATGGCGGAGCACTCAAAGCGATATGATGAGTTTGCCAAATCACTCACCAAGCAAGGCTTCGCCGTCTGGGCTCCCGACCATCGCGGCCACGGAAAAACCGCTGAAGGCAAGACGCTGGGGTTCTTTGCCGAGGAGGACGGCTGGCAACGGGTCGCCGATGACGCCTTTGAACTGAGTGAACTCATCAACAATGAATATCCCGATCAACCTCTTTTCCTCTTGGGTCATTCGATGGGCTCGTTTCTTGCCCGAACGCTGCTTGTCCAGCATTCCGATGTGTTCGACGGGGTGGTCATCGTGGGCACCAGCCAAGGCAAGGGTCTTTTGGGAAAGGCCGGAAAGATGATCGCCGGGCGCAATGTAAAAAAATATGGGCCCAAGCATCCCGATGAGCTGCTCGACAAGATGAGCTTCGGATCCTACAACAAGCGGATCAAGAATCCCGTCTCCAAGTTTGATTGGCTAAGCCGAGATCCCGAGCAGGTGAAGCGCTATGAGGATGATCCGCTGTGCGGATATGTGTGCACCAGCTCCTTCTTCAAGGATCTTTTGACCGGCATTGAAATCGCGAATGATCCCAATTTGGCGAAGCAACTGCCCGGTGATGTTCCTTTGTACATCATCAGCGGCAGCGACGATCCCGTCGGCGATTACTCCAAAGGGGTTCGCTCCGTCTACGATTTCTATAAAAAAGCCGGAGTCAAAGATGTGACCCTTACGCTTGTCGAAGGAGGACGCCACGAGGTTCTGAATGAAACCGATCGAGCCAAGACCTACAAACTCATCGCCCAATGGATGAAGAAAAGGATCTAGGAAGATGGGAAAGTTCAAGTCGGCGGTACAGCGGTTCGGTGAATTCTTAGGCGTCGCATTTCGCCAATCGATGAAAGACAATGTATTGAACTCCGCCTCGGGACTGGTGTATTCGACGTTGCTGGCGATCGTTCCGGCATTGACGTTCCTGTTCTCATTCTTCAGCGGTCTTGGAGTGCTGGAACCGCTTTTGAACTTCCTCTCCGAAGCGCTTACCGAGCTCACCGGCGGGCAGACCAGCGAACAGGTGATGACGGCCCTCACCACGTATACCCGAAACGCCACCACGCTGGGAATCGTCGGACTGATCTCTTTTTTGTTCACGATGGTGCTTCTGATCAACAAGGTCTGGTCGGTGATCAACCAGATCTATCGCTCCGCCCAGTCGACCAATCCCTTCAAACGCTTCATGGGATACATGACCTTCGTCATCATCACGACGCTGCTTCTCGCCCTCTATGTGAGCGTCCAATCGGTGTTCACGGATTGGTATCTGAATCTCATCGGGTATTCGGTCGGCGCCTGGTCGGTGGTCATCAAGAAGGTGATTCCCGTCCTGATCATCTTCATCATCTTCTTCCTGCTGATCTTCTTCGTTCCGAACACCAAGGTCCAGTTCAGCGCCGCGCTAATCGGCAGCGTCTCGGGCGTCGTGATCATCACCGTCTTCACGCAGTTCACCGGCCTGTTGACCAGTCGGGCGGCGACGTTCAGCGTGATCTACGGATCGTTTGCAGCCTTGTTCATGTTTCTGTTTATCTGTTATGTGTTCTGGGCGACGATCTTTTTCAGCGTCGAGCTGGCATATGTATATCAATATCGACCAACCGGGGTGGTCAGTGAAGGCCTTCCGCAGAGCCCGGCGACCCAGATGACCGACGGTACCAACATCATGATGGTGATCGGTGCGAACTTCCGGGACGGCAAGGGTGCCACGACGGTCAAGGAGCTCCTCGACCGATTGGTCATTCCATACGATCGGCTTCAGGGGTTCCTCGGCGCTCTTACAAACCAAGGGTACATCGTCGCGACGAACAACAGCCGGACAAGCTTCATTCCCAACAAACCCCTTGATCAGATCCGGCTCCAGGATCTTGTCGAACACCTCTACGGAATCGAAACGATCGATGAGATGAGCCGGGATACCGCCGGAGAGGCGGTCGCAAAACAGCTTGCCGAGAAAGGGATCTCCTCGCTCGGCACCTTGACGGTGGAAAATCTGCTCCAGCGGATCTAGCCGAGGGCGACATCCAGAATCATCATGATGGTGAAGCCCAGCATCGTGCCGATCGTCGCCCAGTGGGTGGCCGAGTGGTCATCCGCCGTTCCATAGACTTGCTGTGACTCGGGGATCAGCTCTTCAATGACCACGTAGATCATCGCTCCGGCGGCGAACGCAAGGGCGTAGGGGAGGATCGGGGTCATCGTGGTGACCAGCCAGGCTCCGAGGACTCCGGCGATCGGTTCGACGACTCCCGAGGCCTGACCGTAGAAGAAGCTCTTTCTGCGGGAAAGCCCCTCTCTTCGCAAGGGGACGGAAACCGCCGCCCCTTCGGGGAGGTTCTGCAAGCCGATTCCGATCGCCACGATCAACGCTCCAGTCATCGTCTGGGATCCGCTTCCCGCCGCCGCTGCTCCGATCGCCACGCCGACGGCGAGGCCTTCGGGGATATTGTGCAGGGTGATTGCCAAAACCAACAGAATCGAGCGGCGAAGGTTGGTGGGGATTCCTTCGCTTTCACCCGGTTTTGAGTCCAGGTGGGCGTGGGGGATCAATTGGTCACTGAGCCAGAGGAACGCCCCGCCGGCGAGAAACCCGATCGCGGCGACCGCCCACGGAGGAAGGGATCCTCCTTCGGCGAGTTCGATCGCCGGCTGGAGCAGCGACCAGAATGATGCTGCAATCATCACGCCGCTGGCGAAGCCCAGCATGCCGTTCATGACGTGGCGGTTGATCGTCTTGAAGAAGAAGACGAACGCCGCTCCGATCGCGGTCATTCCCCAAGTTCCCATGGTCGCCAGAAATGCTAATATGATTGGATGTTTCAGCATAGAGATATGCTACGGGTACTCCCTTCTCCGGTCAAGTAGGAATATCTCTTGCCTAAAGGGAGTTCTTCCCATTATGGTTGAACAATGATCTTCCTTGAGTACGAAACCCTTGAACCGATCGACGCTCTGCTTTGGCATGCATACCCGAAGCATGAGTCGATTATGGAAACCTATGATGTCGGAGAACTCACCGTCGAGGTGCTCGATCATCCGAGTCTCCGTTCCTCGATCGATCTCGCCGTCATCGCGTTTTCTCTTCTCGTGTTTCATAACAATGAAATCATCGCGGTCTTCCAGATCGAGCAGGAGGATCTGCGCTCCCTTTCTGAAAAACTGGGGTGCAGCATCCGCGAGCTTCAGGATGAATACCGGACGAAAGGAATGCTGAGCAACCCCCGGGTATATATCTACACGAAGGAGCAGCGGAAGGACGAGGGCCCGTATGAAGAGGAACTCACGTTCTTTTCCGCCCGCGAGTTTCTCCTCGAACTGATGTGTGATACGTTTGACCTGCTTTCCGATCCCGTCCTCAGAGGGTGAAGACGAACGTTCCGCCCACGTGGAGACTTCCACTGATATCTTTCTTATAGGTGCCCAGAACGGCCGACTGTGCCGGGATATGAAGAATCACGTGTTCGCCTCCGACAAGCAGGGTCGGGTATACGTCTGAGGGTTCGTCGCTCACCCGGGCACGAATCAAAATGTTATCAGCTTCGACTCCGACCCAATCTCCTGCGACATATCCGTGACCGAGGAACGCGGCGCTGGAAAGATTCAAGAGGATTTCGCTTTCTTTGAAGCTCGCCCCAACCCGGGTTGCCCGGCTCGAGGCGCAGGAGCCGAGCAGCAAGGAGAGGAGGATCACGAAAAGAACCTTACGCATGTTTGATGAACGTGCCATCCATCAGCTCCTTGCGGGCAAGGCGGAGTTCCTCGCTCGTGTTCATGACGATCGTTCGCTTCTTCATGCCCCGATCCTATCACGACACTCGGAATTTCTCTACCGGAGGAGGTTGTCGATGGTAAATCCCCATTGCGTGCCGGACACTCGCCCTAGGGAAGCAGGATCGAAGAAAGAGGTAAACCATGCCATGACGGTGTTTTTCCTTAAAACCATACAAATAGCAATAAATGTCCAGTACAATCTGCAAAAAGGTGGAGAAAAGAGAGAAAAAGCTTGCAAAAAGGTGACAGAATGGAGGAAAAATCGTGCAAAAACGTGGAGAATATTTTATAAAGCATTATAAATAAAAAGATTAACCTTTTTACTGCGTATAGAATGACGATTTTGTGCTAGTTTTTGATCCTCGGGATGATGATCAACCGTAAGCAGCATGATTAATAATCTTTTTATCGCATCGTGCGGTAAGCTCTGTTACAATGACTCACAGCCATGTTCCATAGGCTAAAAATCATGAAGGGAGATTCAACTATGGCCAAGAAGCTATCGAAGCGATATCACCGGCAGGCGGAAGAGATTCGAGCAAGACTGAAAGGGCGTCCATATTCGATGGGCCTTGATCTGGGAGTGGGCTCGATCGGCCTTGCGATCGCCGCGATGGAAGAGTCGAACGGCTACGGTCATGAGCCGACCGATCTGGTGTTTGTCACCTCGCGGATCTTCACCCCTTCAATCGGAGCTTCCGAGCGAAGAGAGAAAAGAGGACAGCGGAACGCGTTGCGACACCGTCGAAACCGCCTGATCTTCCTGTGGAAGCTCTTGGCGGAGAAGGGGTTGATGCTACCATATTCGACCAAGAGCGTTGATGACCCTGCAAGGCTCCGCTTTGAAGAGGCCATGATACAGGCCGATCCCTACAAGCTTCGGCTCAAGGGGTTGACGGAAGCCTTGACGCTGAGCGAGCTCGGATATGCGCTCTACCATATCGCGAATCATCGGGGTGCTTCCTCGATCCGGACATTTTTGGATGAAGTGCAAGACGCGGATGAGAAAAAACTTGAAGAACAGCGTTCGATCACGAACAAGATCATGACCGAGCATAATGTTTCCACGTTCATCGAAGTGCTGACCATATTCAACCGGGATACGTTTGTCGGTTATCGAAATGTTGACAAACTGAAGGACAAGTCCATCCCGGTTCCGACTCGGGACATCATCAGCGCTGAGCTTGACCGTTTGCTGTCGACGCAAGCCCGATTCCATCCTGATACGTTGAACGAGGATTACATCCAACGGATCAAGGATGCGGTCCTCTACGAGAACGAGAAGATCGTGCCCGAGCCGGGGGACTGTCCCTACTTTCCTGATGAGAAGAAGCTTCCACGCTGTCACTTCCTCAATGAAGAGCGCAGGCTGTGGGAAGCCATCAACAACGCCCGCTTGGGCGAACCGGATGAGTCAGGCTCTTTCCGGAGATACAATCGGATTTCTTTCAGCGACAAGGAGCGACAGGAGCTCTTCACCTATCTCAGATCGGGGAGAAGTGTGACCGCAGCCACTGTCAAAACCTTGTTTCCTCATTACGATAATCATGAAATCATTCTCCAAGGCCGAGAGCGCAAGACATCCAGAATTGAAGGATTTCGATTCAAACACCTCGAAGAGAAACCGTTTTGGACGCGTTTCACCGAAGAGCAGCAGGATGAGTTTTTCGCAATCTGGACGAACTTCGCCGATGAAAAAAGAGTGGAAGAATATCTGGTCATGCACCTCGGCCTGAGCGAAGAGGAGGCCGCCGATGCGATCAGGACCGTCAAGCTGATCGGTGATTACGGGCCTTTGGGAAAGACCGCCACCTTGTTGTTGATGAAGTATATCGAGGATGGTCTTACCTTTATCGAAGCAGAGATGAAAGCTCTGGAAACCGGGGAGTTCCAGGAAAGAACAAGCCGAGAGGTCCAGGAGTTCCTGCCGTACTATGGACGAATCCTTTCCAAAACGACACAGGCCTTGATGGGGAAATATTGGCATTCTTCCTTCAAAGACCGGATCGACAGGCCGGGCTTCGTGAAGCCCAATACGGATAGGGAAGAAGAGGTGCATGGGCGTATCGCCAACCCCGTCGTCCACCAAACGCTCAACGAGATGAGGAAGCTCGTGAATGAAGTCATTGAGATTCTTGGCTCCAAACCTTCCGAAATCGTTGTTGAGCTTGCCCGGGATCTCAAGGTCGGGGCTGAAAAGCGCGAGGAGATCAGCAAAGAGCAACAACGTAATGAAAAAAGAGCTCAGGACATCTATGACACGTATTGCAAGGAGAACGGTCTTTCCAAACGATATATCCAAGCGTTCCGATTGTATGAGGATCAGCAGTTCATCTGTCCGTATTGCCTTGAAACCATCAGCGTAGCGGAGATAGCGGGCAATCAGACGGATATCGACCACATCTTCCCGATAGAGGACACCTCGGACAACTCGTATGCAAACAAGGTGCTTGCCCACGGCTCGTGCAATAAAGAGAAAGGTAAACGTACTCCGTATGCCGCATTCGGGCATACGGAAAAATGGGGCAGGATCATGCATTATCTCGATGCAACGCCGGCCATGAAGGCGAAGCGGTGGAGATTCGAGAAGACGGATGCTGAATATGCGGAGTATTTGCAATCCAAAGGGTTCATGTCGCGTTTCGCCACCGACAACAGCTACATCGCAACTGCCGCGTTCGAGTATCTTGCCTGCTTGTTTGACTACAGTGAGCGCAATTCCGTTCGGACTACCAAGGGTTGGGAGACAAGCATCCTCAGGAAGGCTTGGAATCTTCATGGAATCGATGATTACTTCGGCAGCATGCATTGGGACAAGAAAGATTCCCCCGATTCAGTGAAAGGGAAGAACCGAGGCGATCATCGCCATCATGGCTTGGATGCGATGGTCTCCTTGTATACCTCCCGTTCATTGATCAAGCAGATAAACACGCTTTCTTCCAAAGGGATGAAAGCTGAGGAAATTGAGAGCCTCATTCCGATTCCCAACTACTATCGTGATGATTCGCTACCCAGGGAGGATCAGCGAAATCTATTCAGAAAGTATGTCCAGTCTTTCTTTGAGCGCAACGCGTTTGTAAGCGTCAAGACGAATCATGCGATAAATGGACCGCTTGTGAAGGATACCGTATATTCGATTCTCGGTGCGAATCCTAAGGGCGATGAACTGGTCTTCGTCGTCAATAAGAAGGTAAAGGATATCCAGGTTAAAAAGGGTACCGTCGAGGAGGTCGAGTCCGCGATCAAAGGAAAGTTTAGCGACAAAACCTGGTACGATGATGAACTGCGCATGAAGATTGAAGCAATCCAGCGAACAAATGAGGAAATCATCGATCGCTACAAATCAAACCTCGTCCAGGCCGAACGGACCCTCATCGAAGAGAACAGGAAGCTGGAGGAAGAGGGAAAGAAACAGCGCACCATTAATGAAAATTTGATCAGCAAGAAAGCCCTGGAGTTGTCCGGAGGAGCGTATCAGCTTCTTTCCAACAACTCGAGAGTAAAGACCTTTGTGGCCAAGGAGCCGACAACCACTTCCAAAGGGTACGGATTCGACACCGGTGCAAACTTGTGTCTTGACTTATACCACGACGAAGAAGGCAAGCTTCAAGGCGAAATCATCAGAAAAGTCTATGCGATGGATCCGAATTACATCCCAACGTACAAACAAAAAGGATACAAGCTGTTTGAGCGGATTTATGGAGGAGACACGCTTGAGATAACAGCTTCTTCTCCTATAGCTGAAGAAAAAGAGGATGCAATACAAAAGATTGCTAGAATACGAGTGCCTAATGCGGTTGATGGGCGTACCTATATAAGGGTGGAGACATTCACAGAAAGAGCTTCTGGAATTCAAATATTTCTCTCAAATATCTCCAAAGCAGATGGTGGTCAGGATGCAAGTTTCAGGATTACCTCAATGCAACAATACGATGTGAGAAAAGTTCAGCTCAGCCCGGCAGGCTTGGTCGAATACGTCTCACCTGTGCTGAAGGATCTTGAAATGGGAGGGTAGGGATATGTGGCGAGTATTGGATCTTGGGGGAGACAATTACTACCTGCACTCCGAGCGAAACTCCCTGGTTGTTGAACGGGACGGTAAAGAGACGAAAATCCCCTACCAGGACATTCACTCGATCACCTGCCATGGGAACGGGATTCTGTACTCCGATTCGGTATTCAAGGCTTGTCTGAAACACAATATTCCGATGATCTTCTGTGATGAGCAGCATGTTCCGACCGGAATGCTTCTTGCGCCATACCAACATAAAGACAGTGCACAGCGGCATGAGACTCAGCTTTTGGCGTCGTTGCCCAGAAAGAAGCGGGCCTGGAAGTTCATCGTAGTCCAGAAGCTGCTGTGTCAAAGCGGTTTTCTTGAATATCTTGAGTTAACGAACTATGCCGATCAGATCAAGACGTTTTCACGGCGCGTGCAGTCGGGGGATCCTTCCAATACCGAAGCCCAGGGTGCAAGGTTGTATTTCACGGCTCTGTATGGCCATGGCTTCTATCGGTCGGATCGAGAAAATGAAATCAACGCAAAATTGAACTATGGATATACGATTCTCCGATCCGCCGTAGCCCGGGCGGTCATCGCTGCCGGTCTTCATCCAAGCTACGGGGTGTATCATTCGAGTAGAATCAATCCATACAGTTTGGTTGACGACCTGATGGAACCGTTCAGGCCGCTGGTCGATTCGGTGGTTCACTACCTCTGCAGCAGATATGGGATTGATTCCGAGCTGACGACTCAAGAGAAGAAAGAGCTGATGAGGATTCCCGGTATCGAAGTGGAATATAAGAATCAGAGGATGGAGTTTTCTTATGCGCTCCATCTCTATGTTCTTGACTATCTGGCGTATCTATCCAGAGAAAAAGAAACGATCCAGTTTCCAAGGTATTCCTATGCTTGGGCCGTATAACGCTATGTGGGTATTTGTCGGATTCGATATGCCAACCAAAACGAAGACCGATATGAAGCGGGCGAATCGGTTTCGCAACGATCTGTTGGAGCTTGGGTTTTCCCGATACCAGCTTTCTTTTTATGTGTATTATGTTCCCTCGAAACAACGAGCGGAGACGGTAGCTGATGCCGTAGAGCGCAAGGTTCCCCCCAACGGGAAGGTATCCATATTCTTCATCACCGACCGACAATTCGGGATGACCCGCTCATTTTTCGGAGGCCAGCAGATCTCAGAAGACCCGCCGGAACAAGGCCTTCTCTTTGAGTAAAAAAAAGAGCCCCCCAAAGGGGAGCATGTTGCGACTAGAGTCTTATTAGAGATAATCGCTGATCTTTGTTAAGATGTCCAAAGTGTAATCGAAGAGTGGCCACGGGTCAAGGAAACCTTGAAAAAATGGTGAAATTCCCTGACTACTCGACCTCGAAATCTTCCTTTTTGGCGATGAATACTTTCTAACTCCATGACTCTATGAGGTTTATATACCTATAGGTTCATCTTAACAAAGATCAGCAATCATCCCCAACAC
>Ga0209719_1002539_pt1 | contig 18675 bp, 10 predicted proteins | sample AD_JPNAS2_MetaG_FD_184421 | JGI IMG/M metagenome (GOLD analysis project Ga0209719, IMG submission 184421) | Active sludge microbial communities of municipal wastewater-treating anaerobic digesters from Japan - AD_JPNAS2_MetaG (SPAdes) (version 2) | ecosystem: Engineered > Bioreactor > Anaerobic...
TTTTGGTTACATCTAAAGTGTTGATGTCGCAATTCTTATGGAATACATATCCCACATTTCTGTACTCCTTCTTTGCAATAGGTTTGGTCAGAGCAGAAGAAAAAGCTAAATCAACGGCAATTGCAATCATTGCTACAGATAGAATGCTTGGATGAAATATTCTTTTCATCATGGAGAATCATATTATCAGAAAAATGCATGCTGTTCATCCTTCTTTATCGTACTTATCCTGCCTAGGATGCTATGGCGTTAGATCATAGGATCATCTGCCACTTTGCGCTTCGATGAACTCCTTACGTATTGTCATTTCTTCTTCTGCTTGAGCTCCCCACAAATCGCGGACGATGAAATAGCTTTTCTTGAGTCGCTCGCGATAGGGCGGCGTATCTTCCCAGCCCGACCAGATATATGGCGCATCTATGTTTGCTTCGAGTTTGCCTATTACTTTCCCCGATGTGCTATCTAAGACAAGAGCATCGAACACAAACCCATCGGTGACAATAGTTTTTAGTTGATCGGTAACGGGATTATCGATCGAGCGGCTGTCATCGAGCACTTTCAGCGATGAAGGGTCGGTAACATTGAGGCGATTCCAGGGGATACGCACACGCAGAATATTCCCTTGGACATTCCAGAGATTTCCAGATTCATCGAATTCGCCCTGGCGAAGAATAGAAGCATTGAAGCGCTTCTCTGGTATAATAGTTCCATCCTTGGTGATCACCTTGCCGTTTACTAGCATGTCGATATCGCTGAATGCTCCGCTGTGCATCAAGGTGCTTGCATATCTCGCTCTGGCGATGTTATAGGATGGAATAACCTGTAGTCGCATCTCTTGCGGCTTTATTTCTAGCAAGAATTCCATGCCTGAGGCAGTGGTTCCAAGCCCTCTTGGCCAAGCCATCTGCCCCACCGCCCTTTTATAGGTATCGATACCGATTAGTATTTCATTACCGTTAATAAGATTATCAGCCGAAAGCGTTGCGGTTAGGTAGAGGTAGGTAGCATCATGGGCAATATCTAGCTGCATCAGCGCGCCACTGCCTTGAATGGTCTTCTCTGGGGCAGTGGGGGCTATGCTTTCATTCGCTATAAGGCCATAATTCTGCTCTGGGTCTACTGCATTGTGCCATAGAACTCTGCGATCGAATGGTATCATGAATGGTTCTTGTATCCAGGTTTTCTTTGGCCATTCATCCATAAATTCAAATATCGAAGCGCCAGTATAGCCTGTTTTTTGGATTGCATCGTACATACGTAAGATATCTCTGCCAGCAGTAGCTTCATCGCTGCCTCCATGATGAAGCCCATCGGGCGAGAGATGCGCAACCCCTGCACCATTCGCGATTCCAAATTCGGCAACTATGGCAGGATAGCGCACATGTGTCTTTATAAATTCTTCGAGATATCCGCCATATCTCAGAATGCCTACAGAGTCTTTGTATAGATTATACGAAGGTTCATTGACAATGAAATCTGGATAATTGGGGTATATATGATAAGCACCGAATAGCCCAGCAGTCATAAGAGGTGATGTTTCGAGATGTTCGATCTGGATACTTGAACAGTCATTCCAACGGTTTTTCTTTCCTGTTATGGGGTCCCATTCGGTGTCATGCTGTATAGGATCGAGCGTTGGCCAACTAACAATACCTACAGGGTGCAGGGTTTGATAGCTCTCATATTCGATTATTGAGACAGCATCGAGAGATTCTGCGAGCCACACCTCTGTTGCCGAGGCTGCTTTGCCTGCGGAGATAAACTTTCCTGCATAAGCAATGCCTTGATGATTTGCATCGGTCTGTAGTACTTCCACACTTTCGAGTTCTCGTCCTACAAGCCAACCCAATAACCATTTAGATACATCGGTGCTGTATATACCCCAGGCGCGGCCCTTTCTTTCAGGTATATTTGCGCGGCCATAGACAGCATCGATCACATAACCGATCTCCTTTTTAAAGGCTTCTTGATACAATGGCTGCAAGAAGTCATTTCCAGGAGGATGTTCCTCAGGCCAGATTTCTTGAAGCAATAAAAGCGTCGCTTCGGAATGGGTCATATTATAGATAGCTAACGCACGATAGAATTCAGGCGGCAATAGCGTGTAGATGCGCACGGTATTGGCCCCCATATCGGCAATCATGGCCAGCCATCGAAGGTAGGTATCGATTTCATTAGGAAATTCTGTAAAAAATTTGCCGGGCTCCGCTGTCCCTAAATTGACGCTTCTCACAAAAATTGTATTCCAATCTCCTGATGGAGAAGTAAGCTGAAAGCCTTCTCTGATCGCACGGACAGGGACTCGAACCTCGATAGGCTTTTGGATGGCATTAAACTCTGCCCTCTGTTTTCTATTTTCCTCGAGAATATAGTTCATAATTGGAGCATAGGCCTTCCAAAAAAAGCAACTATTATCCTCCACTGTTTCATCTGTAAGGATTCGCTTTATAGCCTGAATACCTTTTACTCGATAAGGTGTTCCTGAGAATTGAATATCAGCAAAATCGCCCGCAAAATACCAGCTCGTATATTGCTCATTCTTATAGCGGACTATGGCCGGAAAGGTGGTGGGCAAGTTCAATCGATCCAATTTTTTCTTGCCCTCTGGCTTGAGATTGAGCTCATAGTGCGCAACTTCTTCCAAAAGAGGGTCGGTAGTAATCCATTCGAACCAATATCGATATGAGACTGGCTTTTTTACGCCAATTTCGCTGTCCCATGGCGTATTGAAGACCATCTTCATGCCTTTAGGGCTTATATCCTCTTTCTCGGTGAGTACTTCGATATCACCCCTTTCATTGAGAAGTACGATTCCGCGGCCGGAAAATGTCCATTTCTGATTCAATGCGGATTCCCAATTCTGCACAATCCAGGCTGGGACGCTTCCATGGGGAGCAAGGTCATCATAGTAATTGCCGATCCAGCCTCGCCACGAGAGCCCAATGAGGCGGCCTAAGAGGTCTCTATTTTTAGCATTGGTTGGCGAGGCTGCGGTGTTAAATTCGGCAATGAATGTATTGCCTTGACCAAGGGCGCTTTGAATGATTTTGCAATCATTGCCATCTAGGCCTCCATAAAGCAATGATGAATTATCTTCAGGTGACTTTTTCTGCATATAGTCATCGCGATACACACCATAGGTATCGGCAATATATATAAGGTCTGGCTTCTTACTTGTTTCCGGCAGAGAATTGCTGCGCCATTCGTAATTAGCTGGAGAATTAGATACAGGGTAAAAGCCATAGTAATCAGTGCGTACATTATAGAGCTTCTTTGTGTCAGGTTTTGCTATCTTATTGTTGTCGAGAAGCCAAAAAAGCCCTGCATGCTCCCTAAAATCCGTGTAGGGGACAGTCTTATCGACAACCCATATTTCAAGCGGATGATAGGGTTCGCACCTCCAGAGCACAAAAGGCAAAGCGATAAGTAAAGTAGACAAAGCAAGCAGCGCTATTCCAATGATCCAGAGAAGACGAGTCCGCCATCTTTCTGTAATTCGCGTAATCATAGATGGACAATTCCTTCTGTGCTTGCGGCTGAAGGCTCCTTTCCTACAAAGCCTTTCCGCTCGAATTTTTGCCAGCCTTGAGGTTTCTGCATCGCTTTGACAAAACCACTGGCTCGCCAAGTAGAAAAGAGTTGGCGAGGACCAAAATTCTCTACAATCGCTGTGCCGATCAATCTGAAGGTATCTCGATAGTCATAGTAGATGTCATGTCTTTCAGCTGTTTTCAGCGACATTATGGAGATAAAAATGCCCATAAGCACCGAACCAAAGAAAAGCAAAAGCGCTATCCTTGCGCTCAATATGCCAAATATTGCGGCTAGAAAGACCATAACATAGCCTTGAATTTCGAAAAGAGGCCCAATCATCTCAAATATGAGAAAGTAGGGCATTGCCAAAATGCCCATCAGGCCATATTTTGGGTTAAAAATCAGCTTCTTATGAAAATGCATAATGTCGACGAGACCACGTTGCCAGCGATATCGCTGTTTTTTCAAGCTGGAAAGCTTTTCTGGTACTTCCGTCCAACAGTTAGCATTGAAGGCATAGCTTATGCGGTAAGGACGCTTTGCTTCATGCATACTGCGCGCAATGCGAACTACGAGTTCCATATCTTCGCCAACAGTATCTCGCTGGTACTGACTTTTACTGGTCAGGTATCCACCAACTTCCACGATGCGTTCTTTTCTAAAAAGCCCGAAAGCCCCTGAGATTATAAGGAGAGAGTTTAGGTAATCCCATCCAAGCCGACCACACATAAAGGCCCGCATATATTCAACACTTTGAAGTCGCGCAAGCCATTGATTTGGCACACCGATTCTTTCGATCTTTCCTTTGTCGACTTTGCAGCCATTGATGGGGAATACATTGCCGCCTAGAGCTGGAGTTTCAACACCATAATCAAGAGTGAGCGCTGCAACCTTGAGCAAAGCATCTGATTCCAAGAGCGAATCTGCATCGATACCACAGAAGTATTCTTTAGATGAAACATTAATACCTGCATTGAGAGTATCGGCCTTACCACCATTTTCTTTATCGACTACTACCAGGTTCGGTATAGAGGGGTTAGTATAAATGCCTCGTATCGGGTAATGCGGAAGTCTCTGTTCATAGGGAAAATCTGTCCTTTTGAGATCGAAGTAATCGATGAGAGTTTTGAGAGTGGCATCTTTGGATCCGTCATTGACGATAACTAGCTCATGGTCTGGATATCTGAGGTTAAGTAGTGAATTTGCACTCTGGATGATGGTCCTTTCTTCATTATAGGCTGGTGCGATGATCGAGACCGAGGGCAGCATGCGGGGTTTGAAGAACATTGTGGCCTTCTTGAGTTCCCAGAGCTTAGCCTCCCTTCGAATATTCAGCCTCGAAAAGAACAATAGCACAAGGTAAATCAGATTGACTGCAATGGCATAATAAGCAAAGGTCACATTGAAATTTAGAACAAAATATTTCATGTTCTCTATGAAGGACAGCGTGGCGATCCTCGGATAAAACCGCACAACATATATTATAGGGAAAAAACAAACTGCTACCGCGATAATTCCATACATCCAGTGAATCATTTTTTTATTTAGTTTCTCTTGCCTATCAGGCTCGCTACGAGATAGTCGCTCAAGGCCTAGCTTTTCTAGGAGAGCGTCGGGCAAAAAAAGCCCACATTCTCTTGCGAGTAACGCATTATCCTGCAATTGCGGTTTAATGATGGCGATAAGCTCTGCCTCGAGCTCGATATTCTTATTGCTTTTTAAGAATTCGATGATCTTCGTGACATGGCCCATTCTGATAAGCTCATCGATTATGCCTTTGGCTACATCGTGATCATAGCCTACCAATTTTGCGATTATATACTCGATTCTATAGGAGAGCACATCTGCCAGCCTTTGATGGAGCACACCAGTAGAGTGTACAAAAGCATCGATTGTCTTTGGTATGAAATTCGAGTGAGTACTAAGGAGCTCGGAAAGACCTTCGTGGGCGGCTTTTGCCGTACTATCGCACTCTAGGTAAAATAGAAGTTTACTGAAATGATCCAAACTTGGACTATGCCCCAAGGAACGCACTGCAATTGACTGAATCTCCTTATCTCCATGTTCGAGATATAGAGTAGCGCTCAACTCCTCTGGGTAGAGCTTTTCTAATGCCTGCGTGGCCCTCACCATGAGGCGATGATAATTTGAGGCTGAAAAGTGGCGCATCATCAAGTTTCTAAATCTTCGACAATGAAAATCGTTTGCAACCTTGCTTCGATAGGGGCACTGTCTATGCAAGTCATCTGCTTCTTTTTGACCATACACGCAGTAGTAGCAGCATTTTTGGGGCAATAATTCAGCGGTTTTTATCTGCTTTTCTATTTCGAGAGGGAACTTTTGTACTATCTCTATAATGTATTGCTTGAGCATAAAAGAAGGATAAATAGCCGCAAGGTCAACCAGGAGCTCGCGAATCTCGATGTCTGAGCTTGAATAATATTCTGGTCCAATCTCCTTCATTGCATTAGGGAAACCTGCAATCAGCATGTTGACCTTGCTTCTATACCAGTAATGTGCTCCATAAAGGCTTTTAATAAGAGATTGGATGGATCTTGAATCGCCAATGTCTGAAAGTGCATTAGCAAGGTAGAGCTTCATAGCGAATTTTTTTTCTTGGAGAAGTGCTCTTTCTATTGCCTTTCGTGCGCTTTCGGAGCCGATTATAGAGAGCCCTTTAGCGGCGTTCATCCGAATAAAGCGGTTATGGCTAAAAAGGCGACGCAGCAGCGTGTGTTCAAACCGTTGGATAGGAGCTGTTGTAAACACATGTTGTTTTTGGATAGGCGAAATGACAACACTTTGACTCACGAGTAGGATGTTTTCGAGCAAAGAACGGATTTTTCTTTTACTTAATTTGAAGGAGGGAGTTATAACTTGAGAAATCTGCTTAAGCGTGTTCCTACGCTCCTCGGCCTTGATCATGATGTGAGATTTATTGAGCAGAGTGGTTATCATTGCATAGAGAGAAGCCCAAAGAAAAAAAATGACCGCAATCAATAAGTAATCTGAAGCTATAGTCATTCATCTTTTCCTGTCTGACTTAGAACTTTAACAATTCCAAGCAATTCCTCCAACATGATCGGTTTCTGAAGATAGTACAGAATGCCAAGATCATACGCTCTGCGCACCGATAGCTCCGTCTTCAAATGAGACATAACTATGACTGGTATATCTTTCGTAGCAGTCTTTGTGAGCATCGACTCTTTAAGTCGATAGGCATCGATTTTTGGCACCATAAGCTCGGAAATGACTATTTCTACTGCTTCTTTTCCGAGCAGAGATAGCGCCTCTTGGCCATCAGAGGCGGTCAATATGGCATATCCTTGATTGACAAAGTAGGTTTTAAGAACCTCGACATTTGCTTCATCGTCGTCTACGATCATAATGTTTGCTAAGGATTGTGCCTCTTCTTCCTCGGTAGTGCCAAAATAAACAGTATTACCACCTTTTTTGCGTGCAAGGTGAAGACGACGAATGCCGATATCCGTCATTGCCAATGCTATTTTCTCTAATTCTGGCTGACTCTCGCTAGCCTCAGCGAGAGTCGATAAACCAATCGATACCGTGATAGGCTCAATAAATACTTTCGATGTTTCTATTTCATAGCGCATTCTGTCGAAGAGATTTACTGCTTCATTAAAGGAAATTGCTGGAATCCAAATCGCCATTGTTGCACCATGCAGCCTGAAGGCCATAGCAGTCTTGGGAAGGTTCTGGAGAAGGATGCGCGCAACACCCCGCAGCAAGGCTTCGACTTCCTTAGACCCATATTTATACTCAATCTGAGCGATATTTTCATCTAAGCTAATTATCGCCAGCACATGATCCTCAGGCCCTGTCTCCGAAATGCGTATTGCGGCTTCTTCTTCGATGAATGAGTTGTAGAATGCTTCCGAGTACAAACCCGTGACTTCATCTCGGATAGCACGGTCTCTTGAAACCTCGATGCTATTATTGAGCTCTTCATTGAGCTTGCGCAATTTATGGAGTTCTTGCTGAAGCAGAGCAAGCTCCTCAGAGCTTGCTCCCTCTTTAACGGCTCGGGCATAAAGCTCATCAGCCAAGCCGATCTGGAAAAGTTCTCCACATTCTATAGAAGAGAGATGATTGAAAATACTCTTTATATCGCTATGGATGATAGCACCGTAAGATGGCAAAATGCGTTCTATATCGCGTAGACTGAGCGCTTCTAGTACAGGAGCAAGTAGCTCACGCGAGGGCATATTCACTCGGTGGAAACGTGTGAGCTGATCGAGAAATCCCTCATATTCGTACAAAGAAAGGTTTGTAGAATACGAAGAGCAGAGCCCTCCTGTTAGCAATGTCTTTGTTTTTTCATCATAAGTGACAAAGGCGCTTGGCTGAGGGAGATAAGGAGTTGGCAAGAATTGTAGAACGCGACCAGATGCGAGCTTAAAAAGCCAACCATGCTCATCAAGGATATAAGGCTGCATAGTAAGCCCATAAAAGCAGAGCTGGTTCCATGTCTGTAAATCCGTAACAATAGTTGCGACCGAGCCATCCTTCTCGAAATGAGATAGCGACGATGCTATTCCTGGTTCTTCGCCGTGGATTACAATTGTGCGAAGTATTTCCTGTTCGGCACATTTTAGGATATTGGACTTCAATTGATCATGATAAGCTTCTGGTCCTGGTCCAAATAGAATTGCCTCCGATTCATCGATCAAAAGATAGCTATTGGGCTGAAGCGCTCCTACGAGACTTGGAGCTCCTATCCGAAAAAAACCTCCACCAAGATCTACGATAGTATCGATAATTTTATAACCTACCTTCATATTAATTTTAAGATAAAGAGAGTAGAGCTGTCAAGGTCGGAAGTAATAGACAGAATGTTTAGATGGGATAGGCTAATATATCGACAGGATGGGCAGGATAAGAGTTGATGAACATAATTTTAATAGAGGAAAAGAGAGTAGCCTTATGATAGATTGTGTCCAAAAATATCCTTCTTATCAAAGCTAATCTTGAAAATCGTGTCGAAAAATGAAAATCAGCATCTGCCATATCTGCTTATGCCACTTTGTGCTTTACAGCAAAGGAATGTCGCGAGATAATGCTAAACGTTCAATGGTATGAAACATCTCCTATGATTTCCCCTTCAATAGTCCACTTGGCATTATTAAATTCCATTGTCCCCATAAAATCCCTTGGGATAAATTCACACATGTGAGAATTATTGAGAGTCACGGTCGAATTTCCTATCGGTTGCAAAAAGAGATAATCGGAATTATTGACTGTAATATGTGAATTTCTAAGCGGGGGCCTATATGTCAAGACCACTTTTCTGAAAAAGTTTCGTGGACTTTGGTGTCCACAATTGCCCTCATTGTGCATGTCCAGCTTTCGGAAAGCAGGTCACCATTTTCCGAAAGCCTAGAATAGCTTGAGACTTATTGCAAATATCCCCTGATCTTTAATTGGCAGCCGCATGAGGACTTTATCGTCATTCATGCTATACCCAATAGACAAGTTGCCATGACAAATAAGGAGAGGAATATTATTGAAGCTAATGGCGGCACAGAATCCCCATACTCCTTCTGCAAAAATAGTCCTCGAATACGAAATTCTTCCATCAATTTTAGCATTAAATGCATTTGTTTAATGGTTTCTTGAGGGAATATAGATAGACGCCTCTAATGTGCAATAGGCCAATCTTATTGTACCTAGATCGAGGAAAAATTCATAATTCAATTGACTATAGTCAGTGGGCGCAATTTCATAATGCCCAAAACCAAATTGTTTTATCTCATTGAAGCGAAAATAGTGAAAAGCCGGCACCAATTCTCCTAGGGTATTACCAATACTATATACATAGGAAAACAAGCCCTCTCCATATTCATTTGTTTCTATAAATGAGTATTCTTCAAAAATTCCACCAGCCTTGATCGAGAAATTCTTCATAATATTCTTGAATTCTATTCCACACATCGTATCACTATGAAAAAAAACCTGATTTGAACTATCAGTTAGATAATTATTCGCATTTGCAAAACCATTGGAGATTGCAAAACAGCTCAGTTGCCATATCCCAACCTTAAAACTCAACGAAAAGAAGCTAGTGTATTGCCCAATTTCCATATTTCTATCACCGAGGGTCGTGGGTACGACAAAAGCTTTATTCGGAGTCCCTAGTAAGGTTTCATAGAATACGAATCGATATTTTTGATTCTCAATTTCCTTCGAATACTCATAGTATTCGTCCAAGATGTCCGAGGAGGTTTCAATCATGCGATTGAACGCCTCCGGCGTTATAACGATGGTGTCTGCAAAAAGAGCGCTAGACAAAAACATGAAAACCAAAAGCAATGCACCTTTATGTATCATGGGCATGGGCGAAATATGCATATTCTGAGATTATATATCTGGACTTATAAAAAGCAATTAGAAAAAGTCTCTATGATCTTGCATTCGCTCCAGGTTTGTCTTATGTTTTTTTATTTTTCTGGATTTTCATCATTTTGTCATGGTAGAATACTGCAAAGGCAAAAACGATGTCCGAAGTCGAGAGAAGCCCCGAGATCGATAGATTTCGCGGGTTGGCGATAGTACTCATGGTGTTTGCGAACTATTTTGCGGGTATTTCGTGGGTCCCGGCATAGCTCAAACATGCGCCGGACATAGGGTTTACCTGCATCGATGCGATTGCGCCACTTTTCATCTTCGCGATCGCGTTGACATATGGGGCTTCGTATCGCAGAAGCATAGCAAGCCGCGGAGGGCGAGAGACAGCGCTCAGGTTTGTAAGGCGTTATGCAGCACTTATAGGGATAGGAGCAATATTGTCGGCAGGTGAAGTGTGGTTCGAGCAAGGCCAAGGTGCTATGAATTGGGGCGTGCTACAGGCAATTGGGGTTGCTGGTCTTCTAGCCTTGTGTTTTATCCTGAATTCCCGAACATTTATACCAATGAGGGAGACTCAACTCCAAGCGCCTCATAGAGAAATCTCTGTTTGTTGGTGATCTCTCCTACCTGAAGCCTATGCCCAGGATGAGCATAGCATTCGATGATATCGAGCTCATCGAGCACATCATGTAAGGTATAAGTCTTATAGAGCTTCGCATCATGCATCGCCTTATCGATATAGGAAAGGTAGATGAGTCCAAGGAATGCCACAAAGAGCTTGCCTTCCAGATTCTCTTCTGATGACACTGAGGTTCTTCGCATAGACAGGCGCTCTTTTAGGTTATTGAATGCTTTCTCAGATATATCCCTTGAGCGATAGAGTGCGAGTGCTTCAAGTGGATCCTTAATATCATTCGAGATGAGTGCAAAGTAGCCATAGTTCTTCTCTACTGCCTCGATTGCCTCCTCTCTGGGTGTCATGACAAGCCCTCGGACAGGAGTTGCACTGATATTATAGTACTTCTGGTAGAGCGTCTCATGTTCTGGAATTCTCCTCTCGCTCTTAACTTCTTCTTCTAAGCTATCAAGAAGGCGATTGAAGGCGAGCCTGTCATCGACTGCCTTTTGGTCATCGAAATACAGATGGAGGTACATTCTTCTGCTACCTATCTCAAGAGTCTGAGAGCGTGGTTTTCTTGCCTTATACTTCCACTCGATGGCTCGTTCATAAACGTAAATGCCATATTCAGAGCTATAGTGTACCCTCGAGTGCATCGAGCCTCTCATCTCATCGAGTACTTCCTTAAAAAGCTTAAGGGATTTCTTTACTCCCATAAGGAATTTATAGTGGTTTGCATATAGCGCATTAACATTCTCTTCACTATAGAAACCCCGATCGAGGATGAGCTTCACCTTCTCTATCTCAAGAAAAGAGAGGTCTCTAAGAAGCCTCTTTATCGTGGTCACATCGCTGATGTTGCCTGCAAGCTTTCGATAGTACACAGGAAGTCGTGAAGACTCTCCATAGAGTAAGGCGAGGTTAATCTGCGGTAGTGGCTCATTATCCTTATTCTTTCCATATCGCACCTGGGAAATAAGCTCTGAGTAGGAGGATATCGAGGTGGTATCATAGGCAAGGTATTCTCTCTCTAGTCTTCTTCGTGCTTGTAATAAGAAAAACCTTTGCTTTGCATCTTCAGTGATCATCCCAAAGAGTTCACTTGAGCGCTGAGAAGGAATATTCTTACTATAAGGATGGTGGTGTGTTTTTGCCCACTTAGGAAAGCGTCGTAAAGGATTTTTATCCTCGAGAATGAGATAGTAGGCAATAGAAAGCAGTTGCTTGTAGATATCAGGGAAACACTTTTCAAGGTCCTCAGTGATGCCAAGCTTTTCTCCTATTCTGTCGAAGAGGTACGTTGCTCCACAGAACTGCCTTATACTCTTGGTGTTCTCTTGTGGTCCTGGCTTTTTCTCTTTCGATTCTTTTAGTGCACATTCTAATTCATAGGTTTTATTAGGGACAAAGACTCCATCGACCATTTTGCCGATATAGTGACGAGCATGCTTTGCATTCTTCTTTTCTTTATCCCAGGTTGCAGAATCTTCATAGACATAGGGTACACCATGGATCATCTGAATTCTCTGTGGCATGACAATCTCCCCTCATTGATATATTGTATACCAATGATAAGAAGATGTCCACTATTATTTTCTTATAAAGCTATTAGTTAATAACCTGCTTGGTATAATTTCGCGGGAATGCAGGTTTTATGGGCTTCTCGCCATGGATTCGATTACTCGCCGGAGGCTTGATTTTTGTGTTATATCAGATACTACTCGATCGATTCTGGCTAGAAACGGTGCTCGATTCGTCGCATGGTGGGTTTCCGGGTAGCATTTCATGGGCAAGCATGCTCATCATAGCTTCTGGCATTGCTGATCTTATCAATGGAAAAGGAGAAGAAAGAGCGCCCACTGGATGCAAAAAGATCGCTACTTCAGAGCCTAAAATCGTAGCGCTCAAATTTATTGCAGCAGGCCTGATCTTTATCGCGGTGGGTGTTGCTCTGGGGCAGCTCGTCCCCATAAGCAAGAATAGGGTATCAGCAACCTACGATATTCTTTCCATAGGAATCAGCGCTGTGATCTATGGTCTCGCTTCTTCGAGCTTTGGCCTACGAAAGCGGTCTGGAAAGATGCGCGTGAGCGACGGCAGCGCGATGAGCAACAGTAAGGTTACGCAGTACCGCCAGTATGGTCCAATCACAAAATTCTTGGTGTGGTGGGGACGCAATCCGATTTTTCTCTACATCCTTCATCTTTTTATGCTTGGAATTTTCGCGCTTCCCACGGCACCATGGTGGTATACGAATGCGCATCCAGCCTTGGCAGCCTTTCAGTTTCTTTTTATTGTGGGAATCTTGACTTCGATTGCAAGGGCACTCTATCAATAGAAGATCATCATCAGCCTATAGGATTTTCGACTGGATGGCAGGATGGGCAGGGATGAAGAAGGATAAATGTGATAATTTATTTTGGGTGAAGACAAATGAGGCTACCTTGCTTTGGCTTGTCTCTAGCCCATAAAGAATATCCTGTTCATCATGAAAAATCCTGTAATCATGTCAAAGGTATCTTGTTTTCTCGGGTCGTCTCTCCAAACATCGTTATTATAGCCAGATTCTCTCAGATGCTCGATTCTGTACCTTATTAAGCATTGCAAGGAGCTTATCTTCACTATTTCCTTCTCTTTCTTCATAAAAATGGCGCGATCTATTCGCGCGATCGATCTACACAATGGCTTCCTATTTGGGGTTCAACCCATCCTTTGTTTTATCTTTAGCTATCCTGATCATCCTGTCCGAATGTGCGCCGTGGGCTTTGGGTTAGACTTGGGTTAGCACCTTGGCGCATCCCTTCATGTCCGCTTGGACTATCGAACACTTCAGGGTTTTTAAGCACATCGCGAGGTTTAGAGCCCTGTGCTGGGCCTACGATGCCCTTATCTTCCATCATTTCAACGAGGCGAGCCGCACGATTGAAGCCGATCTTTAGCCGCCTTTGAATATAGCTCACCGAAGCCTTGCCTTGCTGAAGAACGATTTCGAGGGCTTTTTCGAAAAGTGGATCGGAACCATCTTCGTCGAATAGCGTGGGTTCTTCGGATTCCTCTTCATCTACAAAAATTTCTTCATCGATATACTCGGGCTCGCCAAGAGTCTTGACATGTGCGACAACTCGCTCGACTTCTTCTTCTGAAACGAAGGCTCCTTGCATACGGACAGGAAAGGGATCTTGGGCACCGGAGAATAACATATCGCCCCTACCAAGGAGTTTTTCTGCTCCTACCATATCGATAATTGTGCGGCTATCGAATTTGCTGGCGACCATAAAGGCGATGCGAGATGGGATATTGGCTTTTATGAGCCCAGTTATGACATCGATGCTGGGTCGCTGCGTAGCTAACACAAGGTGTATTCCGACCGCGCGGGACATGGCTGCAAGACGGGCAAGCGTGGCTTCGAGCTCTTTGCCTGTTGTCTGCATCAAGTCGGCAAACTCGTCGATGATCACTACGATGTAAGGCACTTTCTCTTGGGCTAGATTGCGCTCGCGAATACGTCGGTTATATGAGCGTATGTCTCGTACACCGAGGTTGTCGAGCAGAGAATAGCGCCGTTCCATCTCGCAAATGCAGTACTGCAGAGCTTGAAATGCTTTTTTTGCTTCCGTTACAACTGGTGTCAAGAGATGTGGTATATCGTTGTAGAGCTTTAATTCGACAATTTTCGGGTCGATTAGCAAGAGCCTTACTTCCTCTGGGGTGCGCTTGTATAAGATCGATAGGATAATCGAGTTGACGCAGACTGACTTGCCCGAGCCTGTAGCGCCAGCAATGAGAATATGGGGCATCTGAGTAAGATCGATAAGCTGGACTTCGCCTGCTATATCCTTGCCTAGCGCGACGGGTATTTCCATCTTGCTCTGTCGAAATTTCTCGCTCTCGATGAGTTCGCGCAGCGAAACTATTGCGCGCCGCTCGTTTGGTACTTCAATACCTACCGCGTGCTTGCCAGGTATGGGCGCGACGATGCGCACACTTGAGGCCGCGAGCCTCAGGGCTATATTGTCGCTCAAATTCGTGATTTTCGAAATCTTGACGCCATGGGCTGGGAGAATTTCGAACATTGTTATGACAGGCCCCTTGCGGATTCCGGTCACTTCGGCTTCTATGCCAAATTCGGCTAGAGTCTCTTTGAGTACTCCTGCGCTTGCGCGTGTTTTATCGTCGATTATCCAGTACTGCCCATCGGGATAATTGTTGAGAAGTCCATCGATTGGTACTTGATATGGCCTTGCTGCCTTACGCTCGAGGATGCGTTCTACGATGGCACGCTTGTGCTCTTCTTCGGATGCTGCGGGTTTGGCTGGAGGGACAGAGGTAAAGGAAATGCCTCCTGTGTCAAAACCAGCAGCAGAAGCAGAAGGATGTGACCCAAGAGACGATTCCGTAGATCCCATGCTCGATCCCATGGGGACGGAGGTTGCGCTTAAGTCTTTCTGCACCATTTCAGAACCTGCCCTATTTGTGCCCGAAGCATAGAATCCTCCAAGCTCCTCGGACTTGAGAGGATCTGGCGGTGGCACATCGGGAATATTTATCGAAATATCTTTTTCTGCGAGCGCTTTTGCACGCGCTAAGCGCGCTTCTTCCTTACGTTTTCGCCTCTCTTCTCTCTTTAGCGAATTATCCTTTATAAAAGTTGCCAATCTCTGCCCAAAGCTCTGGGCTTCTCCATTTTTCTTTTTTTCTGCGCGTGTCCTTATGAACCCATTAGCTTTAAGCCATTCCGAAAGCTTGAGATAGCCGGCAAAAATAACCATAAGGCTTGCCGCAAGCAAAAATCCAAGTGCTGCATACAGCGAAGATAGGCCAACTTTGGCCATCGATGGATGATGTTCAAAAAAAACACTAGGATTAGTGGATAGACGGGCAAATCCTGTTACGACGACAAAAGGTAATGCCGAAGTACCCAAAAGATAGGTCATTCGCGGACAGAACTTCGGCACATACACCAGGGCTGCGGCCCAGGCTAACCAAAGCGGCAGATAATAGGCTGCCCAGGAAAATATGCCAAGCAATGTTTGTCCTGGCAAGACAAGAGGCTTCCAAATTGTCGGCAGATATGACCATAGAAGCATAGAAACAAGCAAGAAAAGCGCAGCGATAAAAAATATGAGCGCTATTATTCCTCTAGCGCTTCTAAGAGTATGACCTTTTGTAGAACCCTTTATCGAGGCTGACGAACCGGAGCGACCGGCAGGTTTTTTAGCCACGACCACCGAGGCTTTTGGTTGAGTTTTCTTTTTTGCTTCCATGGGCAATTAAGTCCTTGATTATTATCGGCATTTAGGGAAGCGCCAGTTATGAATATTTCTATGCCCGCTCCTTGATCGCCTTTGAACAAGATTGTTTTGGTCCTTTCTATGCCTAACTCCATTGCCGCACAATAGAGTAATTTATTATAATATAATTCTGAGTTGAGCATGACTATTTATGTACATCTAATGCATTCGATCCGTGCTCAAATAATGCGCATTCTAAATGCGGTGGAAGTATTTTTACTCTTTAAGAAGGATCTACAATGGAAATCAAAAAGGATCGCGTCGTTACTATCGACTATTCTCTCAGCGACGATGTCGGTAGGATCATCGATTCGTCAGAAGAAAACGAACCTCTAGTGTATCTTCATGGCAATGATAACATAATCCCAGGGCTGGAACGAGAACTCGAAGGAAAAATCCCAGGCGAAACCCTGAGCTGTAGTATTCCTCCGACCGATGCATATGGAGAACGCAACGAGTCTCTCGTTTTCAAGGTCAATAAGAAGGATTTTGGCGACAATGTAGAGGTAGCTGCTGGTATGCAATTCGAGGCGCATGGTGAGGATGGCACTCTTATCGTCACGGTCGTAAACGTGGATGGAGAAGAAGTCACACTCGACGCGAATCACCCTCTGGCTGGCGAGACCCTTCATTTCGATGTCAAAGTCGTCGATGTCCGCGAAGCAACACCAGAAGAGCTGGAGCATGGCCATGCACATGGAGAATACGACGACGAATGTGACGATGATTGCTATTGCGACGACGATAGCTGCGATTAGTCTAAGCTTCGGCTCTCGCCATTCCTCGAAAATCGACTTGCATTCATGAAATTAACCTCAAGAGTGCATGTTCGATTTCTAGATATCTTTATCTTTGCGCTAGCCGCATTGCTAGTTGTCGGAACAGCTCTCCTTGTGCTCGATCGTCAGAGCGGCATGCGCTATGTCGAAATGACAGGAGAAAAGGACGAATTTATAGCTCCTCTCGATAAAGATGCAGACTATGACATATCTGGCCCTTTGGGCATGACTCATGTACACATTCACGACGGCAAGGCAAGCGTTACCGAATCGCCTTGCAACAACAAGCTCTGTGTGCTAGCTGGCGCCATCTCTGAGCCAAATCAATGGATAGCCTGTCTCCCTAACAAGGTATTCGTGCGTATTACAAGCAATGGCAACAGCAAGGATGTTGGAGGTGTGGATGCGAGCGCGTACTAACTCAGAAGAGCCCTCTGCCCTGGAAGCACCTGCTGGCCAGGAAGCGTCCCCTGTCCTGGAAGCACCTACTGCCCCGGAAGCGCCTCCTGACTTCTCTTCAGAACAAACGCCTTCCATAGGACAGACATCCATTGGCCATGAAAATCAAGCTGAACTAACGGCCTTGCTTGCTGCCTTCTGCTTTTTCTTGTCCGCTATAGAATATATGTTACCAAAACCCCTGCCTTTTATGCGGATTGGCATAGCAAACTTGCCAATTCTGCTAGCGGTAGACATTCTGCCTTTCAAGTGGTTTATGGTATTGGCCGCCGCAAAGGTGGTAGGCATGTCGATCGTGTCTGGAACTCTCTTTTCGTATGTTGCGCTTTTTAGCTTATGCGGAACCATAATAGCTGCTATTGCAATGCGAGCTACTAGAAAGCTTGGCAAAGGAGCAATTTCGCTGATAGGAGTCTCTATTTCAGGAGCTATGGCTTCGAATGCCATTCAAATGCTGATGGCACGATATGTTATCTTTGGGGAAGCGGCCTGGCTTATTGCGCTTATTTTTCTAGCGACAGGGCTTGCAACTGGCACTCTAATGGGTTTATTTGCTGAATTCTTTGCCGAGAATTCGCATTGGTACGCCAGCGCAAGGGGGATTGGCAATGCCCGATCCACCAATAATGAGAACAATAGCGAAGTCGGGAAAAGGCCCACAGGCTCAGAATTTGCTATAGAAGATGGCAATTCGGAAACAGAAGATAACAATTCGGATACAAAAGCAATAGATAATTCAGGCAAGGCAGCCGAGAATAAAGAATCTCTGCGAAAAAACATTCACAATCAAGGGCGCATAGCTCGCCGGAAGCGCTATGAAGAATATATGGAGCCCTGGGTAGCAGCAGTTCTCGGTGCTGCAATTGCGATATTTTTTTTGCTCCAGAAAGGAATTGTCGTAAAGCTGCTATGTCTCATCTTGTTTATCTTCTGGACATGGATTAGTGGGAAGCGCTTTTCTTTGATTTCGACTTTTGCAGTAATTGCGGGGATCATCCTAGCCAATCTGCTCATTCCATCTGGGCGTGTGCTTTTCAAAATTGGCCCCTTCGTAATATCGGAATTTGCTCTTATAGATGGATTCTCCAAGGCGCTCACCTTTGAAGGATTAATGTACTTATCCAAAGCTGCCATTATGTCAGGGCTGCGTTTCCCCGGAAGATTTGGCGCTATTATTGCCCAAGCATTTCAATATTACGATCATATTATCGAATACCGCGGCAAGGTTCGCGCAAAAACGATAGTTCAGGACATCGACGATCTGCTTCAAACCATGAGCAACGGTATTGATCGAAAGACTCAGGATTAGGCATTCTGCCTTTGGCTTCACTTTGGCTTCTATCATCGCAAGACAATTTTATCAAACCCTAGATGCATACCCGATTGCCACCGCTCCGTTTTGCCTTATACAACGCATCGTCTGCCTTGCTTATAAGCATTTCTATCTCTTCAAGACGTGCTATTTGATGAGCTGCAATACCAACGCTGATATGGAGAGGTCGTTCAATTTCCTCAAGAATAGGCATTGCTACAACCGAAAGCCTAAGCTTTTCCGCTATTCTCTGAGCCTCTTCTAGACTCGCTTCGGGCAGGAAGACAATAAATTCATCTCCCCCGAATCGACCTA
>Ga0209719_1002547_pt1 | contig 18627 bp, 17 predicted proteins | sample AD_JPNAS2_MetaG_FD_184421 | JGI IMG/M metagenome (GOLD analysis project Ga0209719, IMG submission 184421) | Active sludge microbial communities of municipal wastewater-treating anaerobic digesters from Japan - AD_JPNAS2_MetaG (SPAdes) (version 2) | ecosystem: Engineered > Bioreactor > Anaerobic...
AAAGAGTTAATTTACTGTATGTAATTGGAATTTCTTCAAAGAAATTAAGGAATATCAGTTGCATTATTGATCCGCCTCCTCAATTTTCATTATTTTCTTATATCTAAAATTTTCCCGGACAGTACTGGATCTTTCTAGTTTTTTTGAAATAAATAGATGAGAAAAAACATGATGTGATTCTTTCTTTTACTTACAAGATTCATCTGTTGTTGATCCAGAATATGTCATAAAAACATTAAAAACAACAAGATGATTGACGAGATATACAATTATACCTAATACAAATACTTTTATTTGTAGTGATAGTATTGATAATTTAACTGATTCCTGAAAAACATTAACTATTAAATGGATTGATAGACATCAATGATGTAAAGATTCAATAAACAAAAAATTTATTGAATGGTATGATTTTCCACGTAATATTGAAGTAGATTTTGTCATTAATGTGAATCCAAATAAAGTTATAGCCGTATATGAATTAAACAAAAGATGTTATGTTTGACAGAGATGAATATGATTACAAATACATGAGTGATTAAATAAAAATTTATTATTTGCCTTAATGAATAGTATAATTTCCCTGTTTTTTATTGAAGCTGCTTGATTTTGAAGAGGTCTATGAGCACTTGATCTTAACTCAGATAAAATAAAGAACTTAAAAATTTTAGATCCCAGTTTGTTAAATGCAGAACAAATGACATGAATTATAGAAAAGTTTAATGCATTAAAACAAAGAGAAATAAAAGAACTTGATGAGGAGCTCGTTAGTTCTGATAGAGTTGAATTTGATAAATATGTACTTGAGTGTTATTGAGTTTTAGATTATTATGAAAATGTTAAATCTGCATTACTTCAAATGTATAATACCAGAATATCTGTAGAATAAGAGATTTTACTATATAAAGATTATGTATTTAAGTAAAATTTTTATAAACTATATAAGTATAAATGTTTCAATTGATTGAATTAATAAAATTTGGAAAAATAAAATTAATTTGGATTATATAGTTTATATAAGAAATAAATTATTAAAAATCTCTTGCAATCGTAACAGGAATAAAATATAATTAAATCGGATTCAAGAATGTGGATGGATTTATACCTACTTGCAAACCACTATAAAAAAATGCTAAAGGGCGATCGGAATGTTGTTATATTCACCGTTCTTACATTTCAAATTATAGGCAAAGACTATAAATACTGAATACATTTAAGAATCTCATACAGATTTGGCCAAATGTATTTTTTTGTTTTATCGATAACATACAGATCTTTCTGTGCTTATTTATTTAGTAACTAAAATTTACCATGAAAATCTATTTTAAATGAGACGTATATGATAAAAAATTTGAAAATTTTAGATGAGATGTCGAATATTTACTAGCTCATTTTTCATATCCAACACTGGAAGAAATTGAAAAGGAAGATAAATTTATCTTTATGTGTTATAACATGATAGTGTATATTATTTGATGAAAAGATATAATTATAAAGGATGAAATCAAAGTTAATCCTAAAAAATATTATCCTAAAAATTGGAAAATCGGAGACAACATACCTTCAGATACTGTCAATAAAATGGTAGCAGCCAAATTATGAATCGATTGGGAATTATTTAGAAATATTCTTCATTCTACAAATTGATCTGAGAAAAAAGATTGATCTGAGAAAAAAGAATCGTATAAAAAGAAGGTATTTTATCAGCTTAATCAGATCATGACTAATAAAAGTGATAATTATTTAAATGAAATAATTAAATCATTACAGCCTTGAGAACTCTTAATTTTGACAAGAACAGATGATTGACGAATCTTTAAATGAAAGTGAAACGGTTGAATCCCTAATTGAATATGAAGATGGACAAATAATGACTGAGATGTTTTTTGGTGAAAATTTATTGATTGAATTGCCTCATGACCATGATTTGTAAAATTGAATGACTGACAAAGATTTGAATGAATACGAGAAAATTGAGCTATGAAAGCTAAATGATTGGAAAAATGAGGAATAACTTTCCATATAGAAGCCTTAAATTATGACAATATTGTAGATAAAATGATTATTCAAAGAAATGAAGATTGATGATTAAGTGTATTCAAGAATAGGGATTACTAATTATTCTTTTATAACGTATAACGATTATCAAAAAGGCTGAATAAATTAAAAATCATTTTACCCCCTGCTATAAAAAAGTTTGTAGCATAAAATAAATCATAAGAATTTGAAAAAAACAAAAATTCTGACTATACTAATAGGGAGTCTGTTTTCCTTATTTTAACTCCTCCACTCAACCATTTAGTAATCATTATTTATAATATATATTTATATTAAATGAATGAAAAGAATCTTAGTAAAGAGTTTGAGGAAATGGATGCTTTTGAATTTCATAGCTTCCTTCGTAAGCTAAATAGATCAACTCAAAATAAATTATTGGTGATTATTCGTACGGGTGATATTTCAAAAGCAAAAAGATTAAAGGCAATTAAAGAAAATCCTGCATTTTATGATAAATTGGAATTTCAACTTGAAATTGAAGCTACGGTTCAAGAATATGAAACAGAACTAAATGTGTTTGCTTCTGGGATAAATGGATTGAAAAAAAATAATATTCTAACTTTAAAAATATTTTCTACATAATTTACTTTGCACAATTTTTTTGAAGACTTGAATTTTTTATAATAAATTTAGTTTTTACTGGAGGATTTTAACACAATATTTAATATAATTTTGGTTTTTGTAAACCTCCACTACTCTGTTTGTGTAATAAAAATTTGATAATTGTTTATATTTGCTTATAATGAATATATGTTAATTTTATTTTAGATTATATTTTTTATGAAAATTAGCAGAATAAAAATTTCAAATCTATTTACTTTCCCTTATATAAGTTGATTTCATTGAAAAAAAGGTGTGATTTTTGATGCAAGAGAAAGAAATAACTTTAATATTATTATTTGACCAAATGGATCTGGGAAAAGTAATTTTTTGCATATAATAAGCCAAACTTTTAGATTTTGATTGGTAAATCATTACTTTTATGATAAAAGTATTTTGGAAAACAATGAAAAGAATAAATTTAAACAGGTTATACAGGTAAAAAAGAAAAAAATAAAAAATATGCCAAAACATTATTTATCTGGTGATAAACCTTCAAAAATTGGTATTACTCTAAAACTCAATCAAAATGATTTTGAGAATATTGCTTTTATGTCAAAGCACACCATCTTACTAAACAATATATTAAAAAAATATTCAAAATTGGACATAAGTTTTAGTGATTATCATTCCTATGATCTTATTTTTGAACATGAGATTTATTTGGAATTTTTAGTCAATTCAAAAAACTGATCTTTTAAAATCGCCAACTATAAATTTTTGTCTAATAAGATGAGATTTATTTTGTTTTATATACAAAATATAGAATTGATTCAAATATGTATTAATATCTTTAATGATTTTGAAAAATTACCAGAACAGAAAAAATTATATTCTTTGAAAAATACTTTCGCATTATTAGAATCAGAAAGAAATATTCTATATGATAATACATGAGAGTATCAGCCATTTCTTGTTGATTCTGTTGCAGCTAGAAGTGAGGATATTGAATTACATAAGGAGCACAAATTTGCTTCTGTTACTGTATGATATGATCTATTTATTATAAAACTTATCAAACTTGCAAAAGAAAAGTTGTTGTTTGAATGAAAAAACTATACATTGGAAAGTCCAAAGGTTCAATTAAAGGCCTTGACATCGTCTTATTATTTTCGTGAAACGGCCTATTTTATAAAGAAAATATTAAAACTAGATCTGGATATTAAAATCTCTGACAAATGATTAGAGATAGTTTTTGTGAATAAATATGGAAATTTAATTTATTTTGATCAACTTAGTTCTTGAGAAAAGTCTATTTTGATGATTTTGATTGCATTATTTGGTTATGATTTATCAAGTGGATTGTTTATAATAGATGAAATAGAATTACATCTACATCCATATTTATTGAAAAAAATGGTAGATCTTTTAAAAGAAATATGAGCAAAACTTAATATACAATTCATTTGTTCTACTCACTCCCCTATTTTAATTGATGAGCAAAGTATAAATAATGTTTATAAATTTAGTTTTGTTGATTGACAAACAAACATACATTACCCTATGAATTCTATTCGTGATAAAGAAGCTACACTTATTCATATTTTAAAATTTGAACATATTGCAAAAATATTTTTTATGAATAAAATACTTATGGTTGAATGAGAAACTGACGAATACTTCTGGAGATTTTTTTTAAGTTATTTGTCTAAAAAACCTGAATTTAAATGAAAATTAGATAATTTTGAAATTTTGAATATAAATTGAAAATGAAGTTATTCTAGATGGAGTAATTTTTTAAAAAAATTTGGTATAGAGTCTTATTTCATTTGAGATTGGGATAATGTTGTATGAAATGGTATTGTTGATTATCAAGAGATGGATACTTACATTAATTTAACTAAACAATGTCTTGATTCCGATCATATAAAAAAGGAAAAATTTTATGTAAGAATTATTGAAACAATAAAAAAATTTTTCCCTGAAAAATATGAATATATTAAAAACAAAATTCAACTTTTTTATGATCAATGAATTTTTATTTTACAGGAATGAAATTTAGAAGTTTACTTATGATTAAAAAGAAAGGGATTGGAAGAAACCATTAGATTTTGTAATAATAATTTTTACTCTTGGTTGAATAATAAAAATTATAAAAAACATTTTCAAGAATTTAAAGAAATTGTTGCTCAAATTTTTAAACTTAAGAAAAGAGACAAATTAGTTAAAAGTTTATAAAGTTGCAAATTGAAAGTTACACAAGTTATAAAGTTGAAAGGTTCGTAGGGGTGAATATTCTTGGTGTTCTTAATTTCCGCTATTCATACGGGGTAAATTGGGTATACGGTAATCGTCTGCTGTTTAGACCGTAGTAAACCAGAGTATTATGGTAAAAAAATTACTCGCTTTATATATAATTAACTTTTTCAAAAACAAAAAAGACCAACTGAAACAGTCGGTCCGTCCTTACATAGGTTGTACAACCTAGAGACGGAACAACTCTTTATCATAATATAGAGTTTATTAATAGACTTCGTTTTTTTAGTACCAAATCTATTTATAAACACTATATATTTTTTGGCATTACAATTAGGCTACATTAAAACCAAAAAAACCGTCTCTAGGATTTTTTGCATAAATTTTCGTTTTGGTAAACTACTCTTTTATGCATTTAAATCTAATTGAATACAATTTAGATTTAAATTAAAATCTTTGCTTTTTTGTTAAATAATTTTATTTACGATTCCAAAATATCTATATATAAAAATAAAACAACAAAAAAAACAAAAAATCATCTAATCTTTTGTTAGCACATTTTTATGTATTTGTTATATAATATATGATAATTGATGATGAAGAAATGTATTGAAACTATACTGTTTACCTATAAAATATTCATGAATAAATTAATAAAATTGGGCATAATTAAAAAAAATGTGTGGCTAAAACAATAGGAAACAGTAGAAGGTAATTGTTTTATCTACTGTTTTTTTATAAATGCAATATAAAATTTGTAAAAAATGTTGAGAAAAGAAGGTTAAAAAAGATTGATATATGAGATGAAAACAAAGGTATAGATGTTGATCTTGTTGATATGTGTTTCAAAATAGTTCAAGAAAAGGGGGAAATATGAAACTATGGAAAGAGTATACAAGCTGAAAACAGACATATAAACAGCTATCTGATAAGTATAAGTTGAGTATTCCAACTATTCAAAAACAGTTAGATAATTTTTCTGTAAAAAAAAAGAGCTAATTCCACAAAAAACAGTGCTAATTATAGATACAACATATTTTGGTAGAAAGTATGGTATAATGGTGTTTAGAAGCTATGAGTTAAAGAAAAATTTATATTGGAAAGTTGTTAATTGGGAAACGATAATAGCTTACAAAGATGGTATAAAATACTTGCAATCTCAATGATGGATTATAGAAGCAGTAGTTTGTGATGGGAAAAGGTGATTATTTTGATTGAATGTACCAGTTCAAATGTGTGTTTTTCATCAAAAACAAATAATGAGAAAATATATAACAAAGAATCCTATACTTGAAGCTAATAAAGAGTTAAACGATATAACATCTATGCTTTGAATAGTGAGAAAAACAACTATAAAAGAATGGTTAGCTGATTGGCATAGAAGATATAAAGTATTTTTATCAGAGAAAAATGAGAGTGGAAATTATGTTCATATCAGGACAAGAAAAGCATATAGAAGTTTAAATCATAATTTACCATATTTGTATACATTTGAAGATTACCAATGAGAAATACAAATTCCTAAGACAACAAATTCATTAGAATCAGTGTTTTGACATATGAAACAGAAAATATGATTACATAGATGATTAAAAAAAGAAAGAAAACTTAAATTAATAGATGATTTTCTCTCTAAATAGCCACCCAAAATCTTTAATTATGCCATTAATTTCAAAATGTTCTCCTTATACCAATTTCCAAAACTTTTCTTACTCCTCACAGAAATCAAGTTTCATTTTGATAATCCCTATCAGCTCAGATATGAGTTTGTTTTTCATAAAAGTTTTTTGTTTCTCATCCAGTAACTCTCCCAATCCGTCCAGTATTTTATAATTTTTTGGCAATCATTCCAGTTGTTCTATTATCTTTTGTAATAATGTTTTCAAACTTTGCCCTGTCCTTTCATAGACAATATCTTCATCAATATCAAATAAGTTTGTGAAAAAAAAGTACACATCATAGATATCCCTGTTTGTAAATCTTTCAGATAATGCCACCAATTTGTTGGTAAATAAAGTCGCTTTGCTTTGTACTTTTATGTCTGTCCCATAAAAATCGACGATATCGTACTTGTTAGCTTTCCAGATTTTTCTACTAATATCTATCTTAATGTTTGTTTCTTGGTCTCCATAGGACAAAACCATTTTTGGTCAGATTTTTACTTTTCCATAGGGTTTCAAAAGCTCTGCAATTCAAGTATCAATACTCGTTTTTCAAAAAAAATCAAAATCCAAATCGGTAGAAAACCTATCCAGTCCATACAAAAAATAAGAAGCTGTTCATCACTTAAACGCTAATTGTGAGGCGTACTTACTAGTAAAAATGTCTTTGATGATTTTCATGAGTAAAACTCTGTGTTTGTCTCTATTAAGCATGATTGATTAATTTTTTAACTTGTAAAATAACTCTTTGATTGTATATTTGAGAAATATCTATTAATTTTTGCTTGTCTATTCATTCTAGATTGTCAAAATAATAATTTTGCGACAAATACAATCTATCGCAAATAGCTCTTTCTTTGCTAGCGATCATGTATCATCATTTATTTATCAATCAAATAGGATTGTACAAAATACTGTCTTTCAATTTCAAACATTTAAAAGTATATCAAAAAGCTTTCTTTTCAATCGTATTATTGCTTGCCAAAAAAATAGTTTTCCCATAGTCTTGAAAAATTACTCCCTCTTTTTTCAAAACTGTCTCAAATGAGATGTAGCTTTGTGTCTTTATTTTTGATGCAAATTCAAAAATATCAAAATTTTTGAAAGCATAAATTCACATATAAGGTCTGATAAGAATTCAAGCTTTGATTTGTCTATCCAAAAAAGATTTCAAAGTCTCTCTATTTTGAATTAAAAGAATAGACTGTAGGTTTTGATAGGTAAAGACTGTCTTTTTGGATTGCAGGAGCTTTCATATGTGACTCATTTTGTCTGTGGAATAGGTTTATAAACACCCCTATTATAATGATATGTTTTGAAAAATCAATGCGTTTTTTGAAAAAATACTGACCAAGGATTTATTTAAAAACTAGTGTGAAAACATCATTTGAGAAAATAAATACCCAAAGTGGAAACTCATGAGATGAAGATAAAAAGATTGCATTTTGGTCCTTATGCACAGGATGTAAACGATGGTATCGGCTTTCTAACTATTCTGGTTCGTCTCGTTCCTGTCTGTTATCCCATTTCGGCTATCGTTTTTTCGACCAGAACAGTATTGATTATAGCCACGCGGGGATTTTACTTTAAACTTTTTGTTCTCCCTTATCTTTTCAGTATTGCGGGGTTTGCGGGGCAGGTATTTATAATCTCATCGCGAACGGAATTCAATTCCTAAGTCCTACCTCAGTTCAACTATAATCAATTGACTACCACCAGCCAAACTAGTTATCATAATACTATTGATCATTTCTTGATATTGTTGAATATTGTTTTGTTTTAATGTTGAATAAAGATTTATATATTGTACCAAAACAAATCTTTCATCTTGAGTTAGACTTGCTACCATAGCTGACACATTTTCTGGATTTGATAAAAACACATTCATAGCATTGATAATTTTTGTTTCATTTACTATTTTCCCATATACATCAGCTATATCTCATATTGCTTGCCCATTTGAAATCCTAGTATTAAATATTTGTGCAATTATATTTACCAAATCATCAGAATTTGCTAAAAATCTTGCCGCTATTAATTGGGCTCTAAGATATATCAATTCATCTTTTGATCTTGCTCACACAAAGGAACTTAACTCTTCATCGCTCAAATTAAGTCCATATTTTGCTCATAGGTTGTTAGAATAAAATAGTTTTCCGTATCATTCATCTACTAATTGAGTCAACATTAGTATAGAACCTTTTTCCATAATTTTTCCATTGATAGAATCAATTTTTGCAAAGAATCTGTGGAACAAGGACTCATTTCCTTCTCACATAACTACTGTTGCTATATTCGGATCTATTACTAAATACTTCAGGTTTTCAGATCTGAGTCTTTGATACATTTTACAAGTATTTTCATCTGATCATTGTTCCCAAAACCAAGATAATCCACCATCAAATCTTATATTTTTTGGGTTATTCAAAAAGTATTGCAAATAGGTACCAGCAATCAAAACACCATCTTTGTCGTCTCTGTCTTTTGTATACTCTATAAATTTATTGTACTGAGGAAATTGTAAATCAAATACATCTTTTTGTGAATATCATATTTTTATTTTTTCTTCTATTCTTAAATTATCCGTTATTTCCATCCCTTTACCTACACTTCCCTGGAACCATAAAAATGGTCAACTTGCTCATTGACTAGATATTCTGATTAGGTTAAAAAACATTTGAACCATCATCCAAAGTCCTAAAAATCCAAGGGTTAAAGTATACAGTAATCCATGATTTTCATCATTTTCACTATTTTTATTATTTATTATCAAATCTTGGATAAACATACTAAGAACTAATATTGTCCACATTACTAAACCAATTCCATACCAAAGAATTCCTCATCCAATTACTCGCCAAATGGCCCATCCAGTAGTAGTAGCAAAATTTAGAGCAAATAGTTTTTGATTTTTCCTTATAATAGAATAGATCAATCCGAATGCAGTAAAAACAAATATAAACATCCAAATAAATCCAATATCCGTATAATAACTACTTAAATTTTGTAATGATCGGTTGAATGTTATATTTCACGGAACAATGTATCTATATGGAACATATATTTTTCACTTTTGCGTATAGATACTATGATTTTCATAATATTGTTTTAAATTTACTATATTTGTTCTCAAAGAACCCGAGTTTTCTTGGTATTCTTCCAAAGTTTTTATTATTAATTCTTCTGCTTGTGATCAAACTTTTATTTTTCCAGATTTTAAAATCTCTTCCAGTTTTTCTATATTACCAGCATTTATATAGTCTTTGTTTTTACATAAAAATCTAGCAGAGGAGTTTGCTCCATAACAAGTGTTGTTCTTTGGGTAAATGAGTCTTAATAGTCAGTAGGATAATGTCCTTTTATCAGTAAATTCTTTCCAACCATATCATACATATCTACCGACATCCTCATTTCAAACAACAGCTTCTTTTTTTCATTCTTCCAGTTCTTCTTTTGTAAATTTTGTGTTTAAACATTGCTCCATAGATCATTCTTTGTTTATATTATCGCTTCTTAGTAATATTTCACGATCAGTTTCATTTTGTGATTCTAAGTTTTCGAAACCATTTGTAGCCAATAATATTTTATTTTTTAATTCAATATTTTTATCTTCTTTACCATTGTTAGCTAAAAACAGTCCTTCTACGAAATTTTTTATTCAAGTATCTTTTGCTATAACTTGCTTGTACAATAATCGTGGTCATTTAAATATCAACAAACTTGCGAGCAAGGATATTCACCAAACAACTATATAAGAAAATAATTTTTTTTTCGAAAATAATTCCTGTTTTGTGTTTTTTATAAATATTTGAATTAATCATATTAGAGTAATTATCGCTCAAATGATCACTATCCATTTTCACATAGCAACTCACATAAAATCAACTGCATTTACTGGTTGAAGTATTCACATCATACCCAAAGCTATTGTTCAAACTCAAATTCCAACTAGTGAATTTATCCATAACACTAATAACAGTACCCCAAAAACTACAACATCTATAAATGCACTAGGTTTTGCCATACTTGCCAAAGCAAAGAACAATCCCGACATTACTAGATATTTCAAAGATTCTTTGTTAAACAGTTTTTCAGTTTTATTTTCTGATATATAACGAATAAATATAAACCCAGAAAGTATTGCCAATATTGTTAAAGCCATTACTCAAAGGTCTGTTTTATTGTCTACGAATACCAAGAATGCTCACATACCACTAGTCAGCCAAAGCAATAGAGCCATCCATCCGGTCCCCAAAGACAAAGATTTATTCAACTGTGAGAGTTTTAATTTTCTTCCAAAATATTCTATAGCTTCATTTATCAATGCTAAACCAAAAAATAAAACAAAAGGTCCAGATAAAAAATTCATACTAACAGCTACTGTATCTGGGGATAACCAGGATCAAGAAAATATTTTGCCAATACTAAACCAAAATGCTATAAATGAATGTCGCAAAAATGGCATTGCACTAGCTGTTCATACATTACCCCAAATTATTCAAAAGTTTTCTGCTATTACTTTTGGTACATACAAGTATTCATGATTTGCATCCCAAGCAGTGGAATAAGGAATAAATGATAACTGAAATCAATAAAAGTAATATATGATAGAAAACATCATTAAAATTAACATAATCCATTGCCATCGATTTGTTCTCAAACTTTCTAGTTTAAATCCAGATAATAAATCGCCAACGATATCTTTATCCTGTTTTAATTCATTTCTCATAAGCCAAATCAATCAAGCTAATCCCAAGAATATTATTCGAATTACTATTGGATGAAATAATCCAAATCACATTAAAACTTGGGTAAGTAATAGAATCACTCCCAACCCTAACCCAAAATTTAAAAATAATTCTTGAATTCTATTTTCTTTAAATTTTATTATTAATTTTGATATAAATCTTCCCAAGGCTAATGTTCACACTATAAAATATGCTCACAAAATAAACAACAATAGGTTGTTTATAATAAAAATTATAAATCCCGATCCTACAAAACCATCCTTAATTCATGTATGTAATAAGCCGAATACAATCAATCAAATGATCAAATAAATTATAAATTTTTTTAGTGAAAATTTTTTGTTAAATATTAAGTATAAAATTGGAATTCAGGCGGATATAATCGAAGAAATAATCAATTTCCAATTTTCCCAAGATGCAAACATAGTGTTGTAATAGGTGTGATTTGCCATAAATTCAGAGTAAATCTCTGCTCAAAACACCACCAAAACAAGTAAGATAATGATTAAAAAAATTTTTTGAGTTAAATTTTTCATAAATTTTTTATTAAATAATAAAACTATAACAGACAAACTTTTATAAATATTGTATAATATTTCAACACAAATTCAAAATAAGCTAATAAAGCCCGCTCCACAATATTGAGAGGTTCATAAAGTTTATAAAGCTATAGCCCCCCTTAATAAGGGGGGAAAGGGGGGGATTTTAGATTAATGATGATTTTTACTTAATCCCCCTTAATCCCCCTTACTTACGGAGTTCTCCGTAACAAGTAAGGGGGGGGGGTAGAACTTTACAAACTTTTGTTTGCAGTGAGTGGTAGGCAGGAAGCTCTTTATCCCTTCTTTTTATACAAAAACACAATATGTCATCAAAAATAATAAAAAAAACATAAAAAAACTTGAAATTAATGCCGATAAAGTTATAATTCATATGTCATAAAAGATTTGTTTTTGACAAAATTTTAGTAAAATATTTATCCAAAATGAAATCAATATTCAACAATAGAATATTTCGAGATATTACCAATGTTGACTACCAAAAACACAAGTCAGCAGTTATTTTTAGAGTTGTTAGATATTGAGATTTCCAAGATTTATTAAATTTAAAACAAATATATTCACAACAAGATATAAGGGATTTTACACAAAAAAGATCAAAAGAACTAGACCTATGAGAGCAAAAACTTTTATCTTTGTTGTATATGAATGCTTAAACTTGAAATTTTAGAAGCAAGGACCAAAACATTGTTCAATAAATTAGCAAAAGAATGATATGAGTTCCCTTTGGTATGAGGTACGGGCCTATCATTACGAATATGACATAGAAAATCTATAGATTTAGATTTTGCTGTACCTAGATTTATTTCAAATAAAGACATAGAAGTTTTTAAAAAAGTTTCCAATAGGTTTGAAATAGTTTATCAAAGCAAAGAACAAATCAATATGTTTGTTGATTATGTAAAAGTAACCATATTTTCTTATTTTTATAAAAATCATTTTACTACCCAAAAATATAAAAAGTTGAGAATTCGAGATCCAAAGGATATCGCAGTTTCCAAAGCTTTTACTATTGGTAGGAGAGAGGAGCTAAAAGATTATATTGATCTGTATTTTATCCTAAAAGAAAAAGTCCTGAGTTTAGATGAAATGATCAAATTAGCAAAAGAAAAATATCAATGAGAATTTTCAGAAAAGCTGTTTTTAAAACAGTTACTTTTGATAAACGAAGTAGGGGAGTGTGAAATTAAGTATCTTAGGGATCCAGCTACTATTTCAGAAATAGATGATTTCTTTAGAAAGTTAGTAAAGGAGAAGATGGAGGCTGATAAAAGTAAGAGTATTTCAGATTAATGGTATTGTAATAAAAAATCTATATTTTATATCAGTATATTAACAAAAATTGTATATTTAGTGATATGAAACACTAAAAATGAAAGGACTACTATATAAAAGTTCAAAAATAGTGCTAAAGGCTCTATATTTTTGCTGAATTTTGTGGATAATAATGAAAATATAAAAAAACTTGCTTTTTGGATGTAATTGGCTATAATTGGATATATAATTTATATCCAATCAATAAAAATTATGCATAGACTAACTAAAAGATTAGATTTTAATTTCAAGGATACAAACACTATTTTTTCTCTTATTAATGAAATTGATAAATTAAATACTCTATTTAACTTAGACACAAAACTTTCTCCACAAACTACAAAAAGATTAACACAGTCTATTATCATTACTTCATCATGAGCATCCAATCGTATTGAATGAAATAGACTAACAAATGAAGAGATTGAAGCTCTTTATAAAAAGATAAATATAAAAAATTTTAAGACAAGAGATCAGCAAGAAGTAGCATGATATGTTGAAGTACTGGAGATGATATTTGAATCATTTGAATGAATGAATTTTAATGAATGACTAATTTTGCAGTTGCATGAAATGATGCTAAAATATATTCCAGAAGCTACTAGATATAGATGAGTTTATAAGATTTGACCCAATAGAGTTGAAGCGAGAGATAAAGAATGAAAGCTTATAAAAGTTATCTTTAATCCTACAGAGCCTGGGCTAACGCCAATTGAAATGCATGATTTACTTGAACGAACGCAAAAAGGTTTTGAAGAGAAAGAGCTTCATCCACTGCTGATTATATGAAATTTTTTATTTGAATTTCTTGCTATTCATCCATTCCAAGACTGAAATGGAAGGATAAGTAGGTTGCTTACAAATTTACTACTATTACAACAATGATTCAACTTTATGTCTTATGTCTCTCATGAAAGTTTAGTAGAAAAAAGAAAAGTAGATTACTATATTGCTCTATGAAAAGCACAACAAACACGGAAAACAGAAAAGGAAAATATTTTTTCACGAATGGAGTTTTTTTTACAAATATTAAAAGAACAAGCAAACCAAGCAATAATGTTGGTAGATTGAAAGGATATCAGAATGTTTTTAACAGATAAACAACTTGTAGTCCGAGATCATATAAGCGAACATTATCCTTGTTCTCGTAAAGAAATTGTTGAAGCAACATGATTAGCAGAATGAACGGTAAAGCAAGTAATAAATAAGCTCATAGATATGAAAAAAATTATAAGAAGATGAGAAGGAAGATGAGTAAGGTATGAGGTTATATAATACTATATTTTCAATAATAATTGATTTAATAGTTTTATTTTTATAATGATTTTATTTGTTGCATAATGATTTGATTTAATTATAAGAAGGTGTCCCTTCATCAAAGATGAGATAAAAAGCTGGAAGGGTAAGAAGGTTTATTTTGGAGTAAATATTTAATGAAAAAAATATTAGTAACATGATGAGCATGATTTATAGGTTTACATCTATGTAAAAGATTATTGAATGAGGGGAATGAGGTAGTTTGTCTTGACAACCTCTTTACCTGAACAAAGGAAAATATCAAAGATTTGTTGGCCAATCCTCTTTTCACTTTTGTGCTTCACGATGTTACTCAGCCTTTTTGGCTTCAAGTAGACCAAATATATAATCTTGCTTGTCCAGCATCACCTATTCATTATCAGAAAAATCCTATAGAAACGACAAGAACATCTATTCTTGGTGCAATGAATATGTTAGAGCTTGCTTTAAAAATAAAAGCTACCATATTACAAGCTTCTACTTCTGAGGTTTATGGTGACCCAACTATTCATCCTCAACCAGAAACATATCGAGGCAATGTAAATATAATAGGTCCAAGATCATGTTATGATGAGGGGAAAAGAGTTCAGAAACCCTTTTTATGGATTATCATAGACAATATTGAGTTAATGTTAGAATTATTAGAATCTTTAACACTTATGGTCCTAATATGCATCCTGCTGATGGGCGTGTCGTGAGTAACTTTATTATGCAAGCGTTAAGAAATGAAGATATTACAGTATATGGTAGTGGAAATCAAACAAGGTCTTTTCAATATATAGATGATCTTATTGAGTGAATGGTAAGAATGATGAACAATGAAAGTTGCTTTATCTGACCTGTAAATATCGGAACACAGTTTGAATTTACCATGAAGGAGTTAGCAAATCAGATTCTTGAACTTATTCCTGAAAGCACGAGTAAAATTGTTTTTGAACCACTACCACAAGATGATCCCAAACAAAGAAAGGCAGATAATCGTTTAGCAAAAGAAAAATTAGGATGGGAACCAAAGGTTGAGTTAAAGGAATGATTAAAGCAAACTATTGAATATTTTAGAAAATTTATTTAGTTTTCAACAAAAATGAGTCATCATAAAATATATTATAATGAAGATAAAAATATAGATAATTATTTTAAAATTGCCCACAAAGCTTCAACTGATTTTAAAGCGACCAAAGAATTTTTTTTAATTAATGATTTTTTAGAAAAATGAAATACTATATGTGAATTATGATGTGGGGAATGAAGTAAAATAGCATCTTTTGATAGTAATAAATTTGAATTAACTTGAATAGATATTAGTGAAATTGCAATAAAATATGCAAAAAAACAATATCCTAAAATAGACTTTATTGTACATGATGTAGAAAATGTTTCATTAAAAAAACAATATGACTGCACAATGAGTTATTTTGTATTAGAACACATTCAAAATCCAGAAAAATATATAGATAAAATGATTTCAATGACAAAATCCTGATGAAATTTAGTTTTATGGTTTCCAAACTATTGATCCCCATTATTTCCTTCTCCACCTACTCTTTATAAAAAGAATTCATTAGAAAAATTAATCATAATATTTAAGAGAATATTTAAAATATTTTTTGATAAAAAATATTACAATAGTGTAAATCCAATTACAGAGGTTTATGAATGTGATTATGATGTGGTTTCTGAAATATATATGTGAAAATTTCGTAAATTATTATTGAACAAATGACTGAAAATAAAATATGAGTCTTCATGTTGGCATAATATGCCTAAATGAGTTATTTTTAAACTATATTTACCATTTAAATATCTTAAAAATAATTTGTTCAAATATCGATGACCACAGTGTTTTATGATTTTAGAAAAAAAATAAATGAAAAAATATCTATTTGCTATAAAACAAATATTATTTTCTTATCCAAACACTTTTTTATCTAAAATAAAAAAAATATTCAAAATTATGTATTGGTATTTTATAATAACACCTTTTAGAAATGTTGAAAAATATGGAATATGAAAATTTTGAATTTAGTCCTTCTGAAAAACAAATAATACCTTACAAAAATTGAGATAATTGTTTATCCATTCTTTCAAATAAAGTAGATATAGTAAAAAATATTTTAAAGAAATTATAAAATTATGAAAAAAATATTATTTATATCACCATCATTTTGATTAGGTTGAACTGAAAAAACAGCTCAAATTTATTTGAAATATTTAAAAAACGATTTTGATGTCTATGCATGTGCTTTAAATAATGGTGGACCAAGAGAGTTGTTTTTCAAAGAAAATGCAAAATCTACTTTTATTTGTAATGGTAATTTTTCATTGATAACGGATTTTATAAAGGAAAGGCAGATTGATATACTTTATCTACATGGGATAAGTGGAAAAAAAAACTCATTAGAACTGATATCTTTTTTGAAATGGGCAAAATGAAATAATATTAAAATAATTGAAACCTCACCATTTTCATTATTTACTCCAGATACCGAAGAATATATAGATCAAAAACTATTTGTATCTAAAACCAGTTTATTGAAATTTTTGTGGAAATTTAAAAAACCTAATATTACAAAATATAATCATTTATATAATCCAATTGACTGTGAATATTTGGAAAATTTTAGATTAACTACAGATAAAAAAAATATTTTAAGAAGAAAATATGATTTAAATGATAAGTTTGTTATAGGTAAAGTTTGAAGAGCTGACATATGGAAACGAGATGATACTATAATCGATATAGTTCCAAATCTTATAAAAAAAATTCCAAATTTGATGATAATAGTTAGGTCTATGCCTAAATCAAAACTTAAAAAAATTAAAAGAAAAAAAATAGAAAAGCATTTTCTTATATTACCAGAAAGTTCTGATGAAAGAGAAATAGCAGAGACTTATCAGTTAATGGATATTATGCTACACACTAGTAGAATATGAGAATCTTTTTGAATAACATTGGTAGAGTGAATGTTCTTTGGCTTACCAATAATAAGCAATTCTACTGATTGGATGCAACGGACTATATATGACAGAGACAATTCCCAATTTGAAATAATTTGACAAAATAACTATATAACAAATTCTAAGAAAAAAATGATTGAAAAAATAGTAGAACTAAAAGAAGATAAAAAAATGTATAATCAAATATCTGATGATAATATAAAAAGAGTTTATGAAATTTTTGATGCAAATGTATTAAAGCAAAGATTAAAAAACTTTTTATTAAATAATACTGAAAAAAGTAAAATATTTGATTTTGATAAAGAAATTAGTGATTATAAACAATCTATTATTAAAGAAAATTTATTTAAAAGAATGGGTTTAAGTATAAAAGCTATATATGAAAAATTTTTATCAAAATAATCGACATACATATGAAAAATAGCAATTTAACTATAATCATTGTTGGGTATAATGAGGAAATAAACCTACCAAAATGTTTCAGTTGTTTAGAATATATTAGATCTGAATTAGTATGTAGGCTTATTTATGTGGATCAATCAAGTAATGATAAATCAGTTGATATTGCAAAGAATAATTGATGTGAGGTATATATACATCCAAATAAATGATATGCTGACCCAGATAAAAAGCGAGCTGTAGAAACTTTATGTAAAGAGGATGATTGGTGTATGATATTAGATTGTGATGAAGAAATTACAAAAGAATTGGCTGATAAAATTGTTTATTTAATACAAAAAGATAAAAAATGATATGCTTATTCCGTATATAGACATACTTATTGGATGGGGATTGTTATAGCAAAAACAAGTCAATTAAGAATTTTTAAAAAAGGGGCTGTAAGTTTAGGTTTAACTATTCATAATTATATAAAAATATGCAAAAATGCGAAACATATTCAACTAAAAGAAGTTATTAAAGAAGTTGATTTAAAGTATAAATGAAGAGAAATTGAATTTATTATCAGTAAACTTAATCAATATTCTACAATAGAAGCAGAGCAGCTTTCTGATAGAAAAAAGTATAGTTTATTTTCAGTTCTTTTTTATCTTTTTACAAAACCAATTATACGATTTTTTTGAATACTCATCGTACAATTAAATTTTTTAAAATGAATAAAATGATTGCTTAACTCTTTATTTATGTCATTATATCAAATATTGATTTATTCAAAAATATATGAAAAGATTGTTAAAAAAAAATAGATTTTATAATTTTAAAAAGCAATATGAATTA
>Ga0209719_1002548_pt1 | contig 18616 bp, 18 predicted proteins | sample AD_JPNAS2_MetaG_FD_184421 | JGI IMG/M metagenome (GOLD analysis project Ga0209719, IMG submission 184421) | Active sludge microbial communities of municipal wastewater-treating anaerobic digesters from Japan - AD_JPNAS2_MetaG (SPAdes) (version 2) | ecosystem: Engineered > Bioreactor > Anaerobic...
TTGCAGTAATTAATTATTTGTTGAGTGACAAATAGATTTTCCATACACCTATATTATATATAAATGTAATTGCGAGACAAGATTAAATATCGAAAATAACTTGATACTTGCCTTTATATATTTTATATATAATAATGACTATATCAACTTACAAGTGTCTCGCAAGTCCCCATTGTCTTTCACCGACTGAATAAATACAAAGTTTTTATTTGGAAAAGTTTCCGACTGTATTAATACAAAGAATTGAAATCAGAAACAAGTAATTAAAACACTTAAAGAAAAAACCTATTTAGTGCCGTTTATTATTTCAACGAGAATCGCGCCAACAAACGTTCCGAGGACGCCGGCAATCCCCTTCGCTTTTTCAACGAATTTTTCAAATTTTGCCTTTTTTATCTCTTCGCCGTTGAAATGTTTATCGACAGCGTCGACCATATCACAATATTTTTCACAATCAAAAAGTTGATATAAATCGTATTTAGCAGCTACCCAAGCGGATTTCAAATTTACATCTTGAAGAATAGAGATAACAATTTTGTTTTCGTTGTTTATGGAAGAATTATTAATATTAACGTCTCCACCTGATTGGATGATGATTTTGCCATTGTCAGCAGCTTTAATTTTTGAAGACAATGATACTATTCCGGCTTGATTAACATAAGGTTCAACAGAAACAACCTTGTATTCGTAACCAACATCTTCGTTCTTAATAACATTAGAAATATCGATAACTTCAACCAATCTATTGTGTTCATCAACAATTAAATCATGCATTCTTATTGTTACTTTATGATAAAAAGTATAGGTCCTTCCATCATCGCTTCTAATCGCCTTTTCTAGCTGACGTTTATTCATTAATAATTTCACTTGAATGTTACAAGTAGCATCAAAAGCTTTCTTGTTCTTATCAATTAGTTCATTAAATAACATTTTTGCATTGTTTAGTTTATCCATATCTAAATTATCTTACTATTTTTCTTGATTAACAAGAAATTGATTATTGACTTGAACTTCTTTTCTTTTTGATGGATTTATAGACATAACGAAAGGAACAAATTATGCATAAAGATAATATCTTTGTGGTTGACCCCACACTACCTCACGATTATAACATTGCACTATATGTTCTTGAGGAATTATGCGCTAAAGGAATAATCGATATTTTTGAATTAGCAGAGGCTGTTAATTTGCTAAGAAAGAAATATGATCTTCCAACAATTAACATCTATGGTAAAAAAGACAATAATCCCAGCAACTAAGAAAACCGGAAAAGATTTATTAAAAGATACCTCTAAAAGATTACGCGTTGCAGCGTATGTACGTGTAAGCACTGATACACCAGAACAGCTTGAATCGTTTAACGCTCAAATTGGAAGATATCAAAGAATCATATGTGAAGAGCACAAGGACACCTGGGAATTTGCTGGTATTTTTGCAGACACTGAAAGCGGCACCACTACCAAAAAGAGAGAAGAATTTCTAGATATGATGGATAAGTGCCGAGCAGGTTTAATCGACTTAATTCTTGTTAAGCAAATATCTAGATTTGGCAGAAATACAATCAATACTCTTCAAGCTATTTATGAATTAAGGATTCTTGGAGTCGAAGTTTATTTTGAAGGAGACGATATCTACTCGTCAAACTCAAAACTAGATTTCATGTTAACTATGTTAAGTGGATTAGCACAAGAAGAGAGCAGACAGCAATCGATTAGAGTTGGATCTGGCATAAAAGAAAGATTAGAATCTGGTAACATTGCTAAAAGAGTAAGGCCGGTGTTCGGTTATAGAAAAGACATAACAGATAAGATTTATGTTTATGAAGCCGAGGCGATTCCAACAAGAATTATCTTCTTGTTATTTGCGGCAGGTATAAAAATGCATGATATTTCTGCATTAGCTATAAGAGATATGCCAGAATCAATGTACAAAGTTTTTAGAAGAACTGGGCTCTATGAAACAATTGTTTATAATCCTCGTTACAAAGGAACTGTAATATTACAAAAAATGTTTAAACCGAGTTATCTCATACCGTTAGTAAAAAGAAACAAAGGGGAGAGGCCGTTATACATTTACGAACATTATCACGCTCCGTTAATTCCACCATCATTTTTCGATTATGTTGCTAAAAGAAGAGAAGAAGATAATTTTATTATCCATCACGCCACATTTTCATCATTTCTTTACTGTGGAAAATGCACAAGGAATTTAAAGCCAATTCAAAGAGGACCTAAAAGGTATCTAGAAAGGTACTACTCTTGCAACCTTTATGAAAATCACAATCAAATCTACTGTGATTCTCATTATCTAGATGCAAGGCTACTTGAGCATATTATTGGAAATGTCATAGGTCAAATTTCTTTCATTGATGACTTGAAAAAGAGAATCAAAGAGACAATAGGCGAAATATTACCCTTGGTAATTGGTTCAAAGAAGAAATACGACACTATTAAGATTGGCTGTGAATTAACGTCGTTAAAAGCGTCTCTTAAGAATGATGAGGCCGTTATGATGAACAATCCAGACGTTATTAACGATCAAACATTCAAAGATAGATATGATGGAATTAGAAGCAACACAAGATCGCTTAAAAGCGAATTGACAAAGGTTAAACAAAAAGATTACATTGGAAACAAATTTGATAAATGTTTATCGGAATTAGATGAGATTCTAAGCAAAAACATCATTTATTCTTTGCTCGCCATAGTCTATAAAATTAAGGTTATTGTATTACCTGATTATAGAATAATCATTGTTGTCGATAGTAAAGACCAGGAACCAAAAGAGTTTAGAAAACAAATACATCAAATTGTCGAGAAAACAAAAGAATCTTTGTTCTTAGATTCAATTGAGATACGGCATTGTGGAAAGATTGTGAAGTATAGTTTTACTATGCTTAAAATCTAGCAAATGCTTTTGAAAAAAGTTAGGATTAACCAAAGATAGCAAAGATGCTAAGATTATGATTCTTAATAATTCCAGCCAAATAGATTTGATTATTATTTGTGTATTTTGTTTTTTAAATATCTCAAAACGGACAAAGATTCTCTCCTATTAAAGATTGCATTAAAAAGAACAACAAATATAAAGCAAAAAACCGAAACAACAATAGCATATTTAATCCAACTAAGATATGTTAGACCACTATTAATATTGAGATATCTAAGAATAAAAAAACTGAAAAGCAACGAAGTCAAAGATACTAGTGTATTTTTAATGAACCAGCCGATTTCTATATGTATTTTTTTTGTTTTAAAAAACCACAAGAAATGAATGAGTCTAAACAACATTGCGCAAATGGTTCCTACAACAACTCCATTTAGTCCGATAATAAAAATAAGAGACACGGAAACGGTGATATTTATAATGACTTCAAAATAAGCACCCCATCTAATATCTTTAAATGAATTGGTTGCAACCATTAAATCATTAAATGGGACTCGCAAACAATACATAAATTCCGCAAAAACAAATAAGAAGGCAAACAAAGGTTGATAGTAGTTTGCATCAGTGATTCCTTTAGTGTAGATACTTACAAAGGGGACAATTAAAACCAAAGTTGCAGACAACAAAAAAGTACAAAGCAGCTGATAATAAAAGACATATATTCTAAATTTAGATTTTAAGTTGTCTTTTTCATTATTTGATAACATATTTCCGAGAGCCGCTTCAAAACCTACAGATAAGGCATTTATGAATGTAAGAATTCCAGAAATAACCATATTGTACACAGAATAAACAGATACTGTTGTTAACGAAAGAAATATGGTTATCAAAAATATATCTGTGTTTCTATGAAGATAATAAGCAACATGAACTCCCAATCCAGACCATTTTTGTGGCAAAACGTTGTCATTCTTTTTTAATTTTGTACGTTTTAAATTATATTTCTTTCTACAATAAAAGGACAAAAATAATGGCTTGCTTATTAAAATAAAGACGCTTATAAGTTTTACAATATGTATTTGTGCGCCAATTCGTATCAAAACAAAAGAAATGATGAAATTTATGATGGTTACTATGCCTGATAGATAATTGATAACATGGGTTTTTTGGTCTGATGCCAGTAAAATGGTATATGACATGCCAAAGAAATACTCACAAAAAGAAGAAATGGCCATAATTAGTACAAGAGTAAATGTAAAAAGGTATTCCTTATCACTGAAAATTGGAAAGATACAAGCAATAGCGATTGAATAAGCCACAAATATCAGAGCAAGTATCCTAAAAAAACGTTCAATATATGAAATAATTTTTTGTATCTCTTCGTCGTTTTTTTTGGCTAATGGTTTGTATAGCACTGCTCTAGCAATACCGCCAATGCCGCCCTCCAGCAAAGCGATGAAACCTAGAAATTGAGTTATCGAACTTATTATTCCATTAATTTCGGACCCATAGTTTCCGATTATTAATCTAGTCAAAATAAAAGAGCATAAAAAAGTAATCAACTTAAGTAAAGTTGAAGTTACAGAACTAAAAACTATCTTTTTGAACCTACTATTTGTTTGTTTCATAATAATAATTATGCAAATATAGAACAGTTAATTGTGCCATTTTTTAAAAAAGCCAATCATCCTTATAAGAAAAAACATTCTTTTTTTAAAAAGAAATAAGATAGCGGTATATTTCGAACGATTTTCTTTCGTTTTGCTAAAAAGAAATAAGTCTAAAAAAACATTAGATAAACGGAATTGTTCGCACTCTGAGGTTTTGAAATTTTTATTCTTTTTTGATGCCAAAAGAATCAATCGAGCTATTTGTTGGACTTGCTTATCCTTATTCAATTTGTAAATGTCATCGCCATAGTTATTATCAACAATGGCTTTATTTTCTAAATTCATCAGATTTAAATAATCAATCCAATATCTATCATAAAATCTTTTAGTTGAACTATTTTTATGAATGCGATAATAATATAACTTTTTATCCAGAAACAGAGGTTTTTCGGTTCTTTTTAAATATTCTGAAACAAGCAAACAATCTTCCCCCATTTTTTGTTCGTTTGAAATGCAATCTAAAAACGAATTAAAAAGACTTCTTTGGAAACATTTATTCCATAAATTATTAAAATTGTTAGAAATTACTAATTCTTTTTTTAAAACTGTTAACAATTCATTTGAATCAGTTTGCCTTATGTTTAGTAAAAAAGAATCAAAAGAAGAATTTGTCGAAAGCGAATTATCTTCTTGCAGAATATAATAATCGAAAAACAAAAAATCACAACAATTTGTATCTAAACATAATGAAATAGTTGATAATGCTGTTTTGTCGAGAACATCATCTGAATCAAGCCAAATCAAATAATCGCCCTTTGCACGTTTGATAAGCTGTTTTCTTAGTGCGCTAATTGATGTTTCGGATGAATAAATATAATTAATTGAATATTTGTTACATATATCACTAATCTTTCTTGCTTCATCTCTTCGTGATCCATCAATAACAATGGTTTCAAAATCTTTGTAATTTTGGCTAAATAAAGAATCTACCGCTAAACCAAATAGTTCGGAGTTGTTAAAAGTTAACATCAGAATAGAGAATCTCATACATTTTTATTGCAGTACGCCAATATAAACATCATGCAATGATCGAGCATCATATGAACATCTTCTACTATTTGCATATTATTGACATTAACATGAAGGCATATATCGGACATCTCTTTCACTTTGCCACCGCTATATCCACACAAACCAATGATTTTATTTCCTTTTTCTTTGGCAGCCTCCATCGCTCTAACGATGTTCTTGGAATTGCCGGATCCAGAAATAACGAACAATAAATCATCTGGTTTAATTCTATTTCTTAATTGATAGGAGAAAACTTCATCGTATGAAATATCGTTCGCAATAGCGGTTATAGTAGGAGTATTGTCGCTTAAACAAATGAAGTTGGTATCTTTTTCCGAATCCCCGCTGACACCTTTGTTAAAATCACAACAATAATGGCTCGCTGTTGCGGCACTACCACCATTGCCACAAATATAAATGTGGCCACCTCTTTCTTGTGAGGCTTTAATCTCATTCATAATTTGATCAATTACATTGATATCAAGGCTTTTAACAACCTCAATTTCATCATTGAGATATTGGCCAATTTCTTTCTTATAATTCATAGTTGTGTTCTCCTTTAAGAATATCTATTATTTCACTTAAATCGTTGACTACATAATCGGGTTTGACGTGATATTTTCCATCAAGTCCTTTATTTCCGGTTTTAACTAGTATGGTCTTCATCCCAGCATTAATGCCGGTCTGAATATCCATTGTAGTATCACCCACAAAGAAACTCTTTGTTATGTCGATATTATACTTCTCTTTTGCCTTAATAATCAAACCGATTTTAGGTTTGCGGCAATCACAATCAATTTTCAATTCCTTGACTTCTCCATCAAAGCCTTTATCTGGATGATGAGGACAATAGAACAAATCATCATAATATGCCCCTTCATTACCTAAAAGAGTTTCAATCTTGTTGTGGAATGAATCGAGTTCATTCACAGTGACTTCTCCTCTAGCGATAACTGGCTGATTAGTAATAACGATAGATAAATACTCGCTTTTGTTTATGTTCTTAAGACCCTCTGCAGCCTTATCTTCAAGTTCAATGTCATCTATATTTCTAACCAAACCTTTGAATTTATTGATTGTGCCGTCTCTATCTAAAAAAATACATTTTTGAGGTTTACTTAGGTTCTTTGATTTTACAATACCCGTTTTCACATCATCACAAACTGAATAGTATCTATCGGGTGTTCCGGCATCTTTCACATATTCAGTGGAATGATAAGAATAAACATCTTTATAAGGGATTTCGTTTTTAACTATATCTTTTTCAAAATCTACTTTTCCTGATTCTTTAAAGAATTTATCGAAAATTTGATGAGAAACAACATATACTCCAGAATTCACTAAATTATGATAAAAGTAATTTCTCACATTGTGTTTAGAATCAATATCCACAACTCTATCTTCATTATCAGTAACAATTAAATCACTATCAAAAGGATGGGAGTTTGGATGTGATAATAAGGTGATTGTTGCGTTATGATTTTTATGAAAATCAATCATTCTTTTAAAATCGACATCAATCATCAAATCTCCAAAAACAAAGATAAAGTCACCTTTAATTATATCTTTTAAAAAGTATAAAGAACCCGCACTTCCGAGCGGTTCTTTTTCTTCGATATAGCTAATCTTGACACCGAATTTACTGCCATCTTTGAAATAATCTTTGATGACATTTCCTAAATGTCCAATCAAAATGTAGATGTCGTTAACGCCATTCTCTTTTAAGCACTCAATTTGATATTGGAGAATTGGTTTATCAACGATATTGACCATCGGTTTTGGTATATCATGAGCAATGGAACTTAGTCTTGTTCCCTTTCCTCCAGCAGTAATAACACCTATCATATTTATTTCATTCCGTAGACGATAGTCGCCCCTTCATAATCGATTTTAAATTCAATCTCGTAATAATCTTTTAAGGCTTCTTTGACAGCGGCTTGATGTTCTGGCTTAACATAAAATAGCATAAAGCCACCACCACCTGCACCCAAAAGTTTTCCACCTTCTGCACCAGCATTAACAGCTTTGTTATAAATATCATCGATAAGTGGATTAGTAATTCCTGAAGAAAGGTTCTTTTTAATTTCCCAACTTTCTTTTAAAACTTTGCCAAGATAATCAACGTCATCCTCTTCAAAATGGGCTTTTAATTCTTCTGCCATTTGGCACAACTTAAGTTGGGCCTTAATTTTATCTTCTTTGGCAACAATGTTCTTTGATTGTTCAGCAAGAATCTTATTTGCATCATGGGTAAGACCGGTATAGAACATCATTAAATTGTTTTGTAGTCTTTCCTCACCATCACCAGGAATTAAGAGAGGTTCTACGCTTATCTTTCCGTTTTTATGGAATGTGATAAAGTTAAGACCACCGAAAGCGGATGCAAATTGATCTTGTTTACCAATCGGTGAACCGACTTTAATGATCTCGACATCACAAGCTTCACTTGCTAACGCATAAGTGGAATAACTTTTCTTTTGATATGCTTTAAGAGCCTTTAATACCGCGACCGTAAAAGCGGATGAACTACCAAGTCCAGTTCCCGAAGGAATATCCGCCATAGAAGTGATTTCAACACCTTTGACATTGTAATCTTTCAACATGATTTTAAAGTACTTGTGGTCAATTTCGTCAAAATCATTTACCTCTTCAGTTTTTGAATACTTTAAAGTGATTGTGTTTTTATTAAATGATGGGTGTAATGCAACATAGACATATTTTCTTATTGAGCAGCTCAATACACATCCACCATACTTTTCATAAAATGAAGGGATGTCACTTCCTCCACCACAAAAGCTTACTCTAAATGGGGCTCTACTAATAATCATTTTAAAGCCTCCTTAATTGTCACTAATGCAGCTTCATCAGATGTCATAGATGCTTTCCATCCAGCAGCGTGAATTTTATCTAAACAATAGGAAAATTTAGGAACATCGCCTTTCCAGCCAATGTTTTCTTTGCCATATATAATCTTGCAATCTTGCAATCCCATTTCAGAAATAACCATATTTGCGATAGTTCTAACATATGTAGCGGTTTCAACGCCTACATTGTAGATGTTAACGCCTTTATTATTCCAACAAAGTAAATCAATTGCTTTGATAAGATCGAGTACATACATATATGGTTTATATTGAGTGCCATCACCCAAAACCACTAATTTTTTTGGATTCTCTTTTAATCTAGATATGAAATCAAAAAACACACCATGAGTAAGGTTTGGACCAATGACATTAGGAAATCTAAATATCAATGTATTGAAATTATTCATGTATGAGAATGACTTGATGAATGCTTCTGAAGCCATCTTTGCACTTCCATAATAAGAAATTGGGTTTAGACAATCATCCTCTTTAAATGGTTTTTCTTCTTGTTCCCCGTAAACTGCAGAAGTTGATGCAAAGAATAAATTCTTTACACCTGTATTTCTCATTGCGGTTAATATTGACCACGTCGTTTTAGCGGTAGATTCAAACTCAATCTGAGGGTCGTTAGCGCTAGCTTGTATATCAGAATTAGCAGCTAAATGAAAAATATAATCGATATTGTTTTCTCTGATTAGTTTTTCAATTGTTTCTACCGAATTAGCATCAGTTTCCACAAATACAAAATTGGGGTTTGAAAGTAAGGTAGAAATATTTTCCCTTCTTCCGCGCATCAAATTATCAACGCAAACAACGCGACATTTTTTAAGCATCTCTTGGCAGAGAGAAGATCCGATAAAACCAGCACCACCTACTATTAGTATTGTTTCTCTATTGTTATCCATATTTTCATCCTTTTATAACAAAATAATAACATATTTATTATTTTATTAAACCATTTTATCGATAACGTCAAAAACAGGTTTCAAGCATTTTTGCGGTTCAAAAGATTTAGAATACTCATAGGCATTTTTTTTGAATTCAAAATTGTGATCGATATTTGAAATTGCTAATAGTAAAGTTTTAAAAAACGAATCGTTGTTAAGTTCAAAAATATAGCCAGTTTTATCATTCACAAACTCTTTATTATATTTCCAATCAGATGCTATAACAGGAGTGGCAAATTGATAACATTCCAAAACGCATGCTGGAAACCCTTCTCCATCAAAATGTGTCGGAAAAAGCATAAAATGATAAGAAGAAAGTATCTCAAAATTGTTATCAGGAAGCGGCCCACAATAATTAACAATTCCCATGCTTTTTTTAATTTTTTCTTCTAAAATTGCACCGTAGTTATCAGATTTGTATATTTTGCCATAAATATCTAGAATAATAGGCTTTTTTGTAAAACTAGAAATCTTAAGTATGGTGTCAATTGCCAAAGATATTCCTTTGGACTCAGATACCCTCCCGAAAGTGCAAAACCTAATAATAGAATCATCAGGAAAATATTTTTCTAGATAATTAAAATCTTTCCTTTTCCTTAATGTGAAAACAGGGGAAAGAAAAACATTTTCGAAGCCTTGCGATTTTAATTGGTCACAAATTCCATTCGTTTCACAAAAAATACCTTTAAAAGATTTTAAAATATTTGAGTCTTTTTTATTCTTTAAGCAATATTCACCAATAAATCCACCAACAACAGGATAGAAACAATTCATTTTATTTACTGATTTTCCTATAGCACGAAGCACGATGCGAAGACTGTTGTACCCACCAGGAAAAATGAAAACAGAATCGTGTTTTTTGATAGTGAAAATGAGTTTTATAAAATTCAGTATTTTGTGTTTTTTGAAATTATTGGTATTAAAGATGGTTGTCTTAATGTTGGGGTAACGTTCTCTGATTATGTTATATATATTTCTCGCTTTTGTTCTCTGCCCATCAAAAACAGGTTTTCCATTCTCTCCAAAGTTACCATAAAATAGCACTTTTTCAATTTGCTTTGTCATACTTTTTGTGTTTTTCCCTTTCGTTGCTGTTAGATATAAATATACTGTTAAAAAAAGACAAGTATTTTTTTGAAACGTTTTTGATATCATATTGTTTTGATTTTTCGAGGTTGTTATGGCTTATTGTCTCATATTCATCGCGATTAGACAAAAGAAACAAAATCTTAGAAGACAGGTCATCTAGATTCCCGGCTTCAAACAAAAATCCATTAATACCATTTTCTATAATATCCGGTATACCACCAACATTTGAGGCAACGATAGGCAATCCACAACTCATTGCTTCCAAAATAGAAATCGGGTTCCCTTCCCTGTTTGAAGTAAGAACAAAAACCTTCGATTTTAATAAGTGCTTAAAAACGTTGTGTTGTGTTCCTATTAATGTAATGTTTTTTTCTAATCCGTTTTGCTGAATATACGAAAGATATTCATCATATTTTGAACCGCCACCAACAACTAGTAGTTTAATAGTCTTTATTTTGTTTGTGATTGAATGAACAGCATTGAATAAAAGATAGTGATTTTTGACAGGCTCAAGGGATGCAACAATAACAAGATCGTATTCCTTACTTTGTGTGTTTTGATAATTAATACTTGAATCAATATTAATTCCATTATATATTGTCGCAACATTAGCATATGGGTATTTTTGTCTTATTCCTTTTGATATTTCATCGGAAATACCGATAAAATGAATCATTTTTTTCTTTATGTACAGATTTTCAAAAAACAAAGAAAACTTGTTTAAATCGTGTCCCGGAACACTGTGAAATGTCTTAACAATAGACCATTTTCTTTTTTTTGTACCAAAGGCAAAATAATAAGATGGCATAACAGATAAATGAATATTTATAAAATCTGGCTGAAACAAAAGAATAATATCACGCAGTCTTTTCGAGGCTTGAAAGTCTATTCTTTTCTTCTTTCCGCACGAGTAATGCCTTATGCCTTTATTCTTAATAATGGCTTGAAACGATTCATCTATTTCATCGTAAAGAGTAACCAAAACAATATCTGCATCATGATTAGCAATCATTTGCTCAATTAAAGACATAAGAAAAACGCAAGCACCATTACGAGATTTCATCGAATTGATAACAAACGCAATTTTTAACATAACTATTCTTCCTTAAATATTTTTTTGAAAAGCTTTATATACTTTTGTGTATTGTAGCTTCTAGAATAAATGGTTTTTCCGTAGTCATACCCATTTTGTCCTAATTCTTTTAATAAATTAGCATCGTCTCTTAGTTGAATAATTGCTCTTGCAACATCTTTGGCAGAATCAGTCGAGAACCCAAAACCAATTTTGTTGTCATTAATCATTTTGATATACTTCGATTTTCCATCAGCTGTGGTAACAACCGCCTTTTTGCAAGCCATCAAAAGGCCGATTTTACTAGGTACAGAATTGCCAATAACACCAAATGGTAAAGGGATTAAACCAATAGAAGCTGCACTATATACATGAGAAACCATTTCCTGTTTTTGTAAAGGCAAAAAAACAACATTATCAAGCCCCAAAGTTTTGGCTTTAGACATAAAAATGTCCATCTGACTACCAAATCCTATCATTTGGAATACAATATTTTTTTCATTTTTTAATTCGGTTGCAATTTTAAGCACCATTCGATAATCAAAATTAAACCCCATTGTTCCTGCGAACTGAACGTAAAAAAGGTCTGGATTTAAATTATATTTCTTCACAAAAATGTTTTCGTCCCAAGGTATCAAACGAACTGATGTATCATCAAACCAATCATAAATAACCTCAATGCGTTCCTTGTCAAAGCCTTGCTCGACAACTTTGTCAAACATATCTTCGGAAATAACTGTTATATAATCAGCACTCGAATAAGCCTTTAAATGTAGATTGTAAAAAAACTTTTGAAGAAATTTATTTTTTAAAACACCATTGGCAATTGAAGCTCCCGGAAACATGTCTTGAATATTCCAAAGAACTTTGGTTTTTGTAATTCTTTTAACGGCCGGAATCAAAAATGGAGCACATACGAGCGATTGAATTAAAACAGCATCATATTTTGTCTTTAATTTTTTCAAGAACCGTTTGCACTTCTTAACATATAGCAGTTCATTCAAATACCTTCTTACAAATGCTCTTTTTTTGACAACCTTTCTCTTAATAGTTATATATGAAAATGAGTGGAAGGCTAAGAAAGAATCTGGAACATCCGGATCATTACCAGTTGAATGACTTTCAATAAGCAGAATCTCGTTCCCGTCAGAAAGCAAATCCTCTATTAAAGCGTGATATAAGTGTCTAGATGGACCATACGTATCAAAACCGCCAGACATTAATATTAGAATCTTCATAAATCTTTTCTCCCTTTTTTATTAAGACGCATGGTTTTTAAATCAATGCACATCAACGTTTTTAATTCTGTTAAACCAGCAAATACAACTCCGATTACATATGCATATAATTTTTGACTATTAAGAGCCACGCCAAACATTGCAACAATATAAAACAGAAGTAAAAAGAACATAATGCTATACTTCTTTTTTTCAACAGAACACATACTAAAATAGGAAATGAAAGAAATGATAAAACCAAAATTAAACAACACAGTACCAACTAAGCCGAAATTACATAAAGATTCAGAAAAATTATTGTGAGACCATCCGCCGGTGGCGCCTGAATAAGTGGCAAATCCCCAAGAGCCCCATCCAAACATCGGTCGCTTTAACCACATTTCTATACCACATAAAAACATGTCAAGTCTATTCACCGTGCTCATTTCGCGAGTACTCCCCGATTCAACACTTATACCTAATAGTGTTGAAATAAACCCATAAAAACGCTGTTTTATCGTATACATAAATGGCAAATGAATAACCGCATAAAAAAGAAGCAACCCAATAATTATAATCAGGAGTGCTATCCACCATTTTTTCTTGCCACATATTTTAAAAGGGATAAAAATAAAAGATAAAAATAGGACTAAAATAAAAATCTTGCTTCCAGTTGTGAAACCACAAAAAGCAAAAAGAAGAAATAAAAGCATTGATATAAACGGAAAAACAATGTTTGTTTTATTAACTTCTGAAAAATAATATAAAGAACATGCTGCTCCGAAAGAAAGAAATAAAGCAATATCATTTTCATCTCCAAAAAGTTTACCGAGTCTTTCAAATGAAAGAGATAGAATCTCGTTCCTGTACTTCACTATATAGAAAAACAAAAAAAGTACTGTTCCGATATAAGCGGCAAAAATAAATGATTTAAGGTTTATTGTTTTCTTAACAGAGCGAAAATATGTATATAGCAAAAAGATTAAAACAGCTAAATAATACGGTGTTATTTTGAATGATTTAAAAGCTGTTATTGCTGATGACAAAAAAGCTGAAACTACAAAAAAAAGCAACGATATAGATAAAATGTCAATTTTTATAGGGTAAAACAAAGCTAAAGAAACAGCAATAGTAGTAAGCAAGAAGATTGTCACAACCCACGTAACATATTTTCCTGCACCAATAAAAGAAAAAGAAGGAATACTGAAAAAAGCAAGCAAAAACAAAGAAATGGTCATCAAATCAAGAAAAATATTAAATCTGGATTTCGTAGATGATGGTGTTAGCCAAATTTTGTTGTACAAAAGAAACTTTTTTAACATCTTCTTTCAAAATTCCTCCCTTCATAATGACTGTTAATACAAATGCAATTAAACCTAAAATAGCAAAAATATAATATGTATATGCAAAGGTACAAATAATTGAATATAAACACAATAATAAAAACTCAAATAAGAGTAAGCAATATGCAACTTTGCGTGTTCGACACTTAAAAAATGTAAAAATTCCAAACAGGCACAAAAACAATACTGAAGTAGAAAAGTATAAAACTGTGAAAATAATACTGCTCTCAGAATTAGAATATTCAATATATTTGCTGTTCAGTATTTCATTATTTTTATATTGTTTATCGGAAATATCATATGTGTAAAAAGAGAGTTCTGTATTATCTGTCGTATAGCCTAGAGAGTCAATCTTTTTTAATACACTTTTTTTAAAATATGAATATGATTTAAAATCTAGTTCGATTACCGGCTCAACCAAATTGGAAACATAAGCAAATTCTATTAATCCAAAACACTCATTGAATTGGGAAATTCTTTTTGCATCTCTTTCTTTGGAAAACAGAATATTGTTAATCGAAAGTTTTATGATATTCTCCCCATCAATGCTCACTTCCAAAACGGCGAGCTGCTTTTCTGTAACTAATCGGAGATAGTTATCTCTGGTTGGCGTCAAACCGTGCTTTTCTAAAAGCTTATCAGCCAATTTGTCAGAAATATAAATAAATGAATCACACTCTTCAAAATGTTTTCCGATATATCCACGCGTTCCAAGTTCTGGATCTGAAAAATACGCTCCAAACAGTCCATAATCAACGAGATACCCCTCATTCTCTTCTGAGAAAACCATAGAAGATTCTTTAATAGACATAGCTCTTTGAGAAAATAGAGAAACGTTAATAGAATTATTATTTTCATTCTCAATAAAACAATTATTATCCATATATTGCCTAACAGAACCACAATCAAGACTATAATAAAACTGCTCAAATAAATCGTTATACAACACATTCCTATTAGATTGTTTAATTTTTATATAAGGTGCAGTGTCTTTATCTTTTGTTAAACGGTCCTGGTATCCATTAAGTTGGTAACAAAAAACATCTAGTTTAAATGCATTTGTTCCAATTAGAAAAAGATTTGGCAAACAAGTTGAAAAAATGTAGGCCATAATTAAAAGCACGATATTAAACACTACTTTATTCTTCTTTGTTTTTTTATTATCCTTTTCCATTTCAAAATTCTACTTAAGTTTTTTTATTTTTTCCTTAATTTGAGAGCTTGAAATGCCCTGTGTTCTTTCAAGAATAATTACAGTTTTTTTGTTTTCGTCACACCATCTAAAGGCTCTTTGAAAACCTTCGTGTTTTTGGTCTGGGCCAACTACCAAAATATCAAAATCAATATTTTTAATATCAATATCGATTTGAGAATAAGGAATAACACAATCGACACATTTTAAAGACTCAACCATTTCCATTCGCTGAGATAAATCATACAACACGCAACAATTGGGTTTGGTTTTCTTGATTTCCTCATCTTTTTGAACTGCAACTATTAAATAATCACCAAGATTGGCGCAACGTTTAAATAGGCGAAGATGCCCAATGTGAAAATAATCAAATACACCAAAAGTTAAAACCTTAATCATTTATTTCGAACTCCTTTTTTAAAAAAACAATTACACTTTCTAATGGATCAAATATTTTTTTAGTTGTTAATAACCCATATTCTTTGCCTTTTCTAAATAGCAAAGGCAATTCTGTACATCCCAGAAGTACATTTGTAGATTGCATATCTTCTATAAAATTAAAAAACTGTTCACATTCAGAATAATCAATAGAATTTGTTTTAACAACTTCAATAAAATGTCTTATTTTTGAAAACTGATCTTTAGATGGATAAAAGACTGAAATACCATCATTGAAATACAGGTCATATAATTTGGATTCTATCGTTCCTTCTGTTGCCAATATACTAAATTCTTTTATTGATTCTTTTTTTAATTCAGCATGGCATTTTTCAATAATATCAACAACAAAAGGTCTTAACTGTGATTCTTGCAACAATATTTTTTGCAAAAAAATGTGGGAAGTATTGCATGCCAAAACAATGTGGGTACATCCAATTCTAATCAAGTTTTTAATTGAATCAGACAGCATTTGCATCAACTCATTTTCTTTTTCGTGATAAAGAACGGCTCTAACGCGGCTTGGCATAGTACAATAATTATCGATAATTATTCGCGGCCTCTCCCATTCTTTATTGGCTGGGAAAGATTCTAATAATCTTTCAAATAGACCAAGAGTAGCATATGAGCCCATTCCACCAACAACACCAATCACAAGTTCTTTTTTATTATTCATTTTAGTAACCTATCCTTTAAAAAACGAATACAAAGATTGGTAGCTTCACCATTACCAACCATGTATTTTTCTTTAACTTGCCTAGCAACTTCAATTTGCTTATCAACATCAATGGTTTTTATTCCAGATAGCAAATCGTCTTCGTTCATAAATGATGTTTCTGGAATAAAGTCTAATGGAGAAATATATAATCCTCTTTCTTTGCTATATTGTTCATAATCATAAATAAAGGCAAATAGAGGTCTTTCAAGGATTGCAAAATCAAATAAAATAGATGAATAATCTGAAATGAGAATATCGGAAATGGCAAGAATCTCATATGAAGGATATTTTGATGAACCATCTAAAACAAAATCATCGAAACAAATACCTAATACATTCGTTGTTAAATGGTGCGCTCTAAATATAATGACATAATCATCCGACAATTCTTTTCTCCATTTTTGTATATTTAAAGGAGGGGCTAAAACAGATGTTTTCCCGTTATCTTGAGATTCTCTCCAAGTAGGCGCATAACAAATTACCTTTTTGTTCTTAGGAATGTTGTATTTTTCCTTCAATTTTTCAATTTCAGTTTTATCAATGTGATACAAATAATCATTAACAGGATATCCAATCATTTGAAGAGCTTCCTCCTTGACATTCATATCTCTAATTCGCACTTCCTTATCCATTTGAGAAACAGTGCAAAACAAATCAACATCACTAAAATTAAAATCTTTTCTTCCTTTCACTGCATTTCCAATGTATTTAACAGCCGCACCATGGCCGGTATTAATAAAAATTGTTTTCTTATGCTTAAAATGAAGGCCACGCTCTATTCCTGAATTGCCTATCCAAACGCCGCATTTCAATGCAGTAATAAAATATTTTAACGAATTGATTTTAATTGTTTTACCCTTTTCAATATTAAACTTTTTTGGATCCAAGAAAGCCCAAAAGAAAGAATAATTTTTAAAGAAATCATCTCGCAGAATAGCTTCGTACAGTACTTTTGGACTGTCTTCAAATGTTCTTCCTATCATGGACTGAAACAAAATATTATTCATTTTTGGTCTAACAAAAATACCTAAAAAACGGAAAAATAAAGAGCCAAAAAATACATACAGTTTTTGCAAAAATAGATTGTGTTTTAATGTATATTCTAATTTTGTTCCATGCATTTTTTATCTTCCTTTAATAGAACTAAATAATTTCAAGATCGTGTAGAAGAAAATACCACAATCAAAAAAGAAATTCATTCTTTCAACATATTTGGAATCCCATTTTGCTTTTAATTCCGGATCGTGTTCTCTTTTCATTTTTATTTGAGCATATCCGCTTATACCTGGTTTAACTTCATAAGCACTTGGCAAGCATTTTTCTCTGCATTCTCTTAGATAATCCTCGTTATGAGCACTACCTGGTCTCGGACCAATGAATGCCATTTGACCGACAAAAATATTTATTAATTGCAGTGTCTCATCGATTGATGTTTTTCTCAAAAACTTGCCAAATCCTGTATCCATACTCTTTTGGGTTTCTTCATCCATATCTGATGGTGCTAGATTTGGATTAACGCCCATCTTCATAGATCTAAACTTAATCATTTTAAAATTTTTTTTATGTTTTCCAATTCTTTCTTGTACAAAAAATGGGTGGCCTTTTGTGACTATTGCATTAATCGGAATAATCCACCACCATAAAACAACAAAGCATACCACGATTCCGATTAAGGAACCGAAGATGCCAATTAATCTTTTGAAAGGTAAATATATCTTTTGACTAGTTTTCATATTATTAAATTTTAAGAGAACAACGGCGCGAAGCCTCTACGAGACCAAATGGGGCCTCCGCAGTGTTTATATCATATATTATGAATGTAATATTAACAATAAAAATATATGACAAATATTACTACCCCCCCCCCCGACTTTTTTCAAGCGATTTAAAAAATGTAAAACTTATTTGATGTGAACCCCATAACTTGTACTTATTTGATAAAATATTTGAGGTGATTTTATGAAAAAGGACAAAAGGGTACGTGGAATCTATAAAAAAGTTCCAGACGATATCAAGATTAAGGTCTGTAAAGATCATTACGAGAACCACATGAGTTATCAAGAATTAGGTAAGAAATACAACCTCTACACAAAGTCAGGTGAACTCATGGAAAGCACGATGCTTGGATGGTTTAGACTTTATCGAAAAATGGGCGAAGCAGCTTTCTTA
>Ga0209719_1002556_pt1 | contig 18575 bp, 16 predicted proteins | sample AD_JPNAS2_MetaG_FD_184421 | JGI IMG/M metagenome (GOLD analysis project Ga0209719, IMG submission 184421) | Active sludge microbial communities of municipal wastewater-treating anaerobic digesters from Japan - AD_JPNAS2_MetaG (SPAdes) (version 2) | ecosystem: Engineered > Bioreactor > Anaerobic...
CGGATTTTGGGTCAACGGCCGCTTCACGGTGCGTTATCTGGCGGGTGTCTTCCGCAACCCGATCTACGCTGAGGGACTGGCCAACAGCTTGCGCCTAGCAATAAGCGCGACGGGCCTCGCGGCGCTGCTGGCCATTCCGCTAGCGTGGCTCGCGCACGTCTATACCTTTCGCGGTCAGCGTACACTCACCGCACTGCTGCTGGTGCCGATGGTGCTGCCGCCCTTCGTAGGTGCGATCGGCGTGATGCAGATGCTCGGGCCTTACGGTTCTCTGAATGCGCTACTCGGCTGCGGACCGATCGACTGGCTCGGTCGCGCGCGCATGGCGGGCGTCGTACTCTTACAGGCGCTCGCCTTTTATCCGATCATCTACCTGAATGTCGCGGCGGCGCTGGCCAACATCGACCCGGCGCTCGACGAAGCCGCGCAGAATCTCGGCGCGGGTGCTTGGACGCGCTTCCGCCGCATCACCCTGCCACTGGTGATGCCGGGTCTCTTCGCCGGTTGCACGCTGGTCTTCATCGCGGCCTTCACCGAACTGGGCACGCCGCTGATCCTCAACTACTCGCGCTGCGCGGCGGTGCAGGTCTACGATGAACTCAAGGAGATCAGCGCCAGTCCTTTCCCCTATGCGCTGGTGACGGTGGTGCTCACGGCGAGTGTCACGCTCTACGCCGTCACACGTCTGCTTTTCGGCGGACGCGCCTACGCCATGCAGGCCAAAGCTGTGATTCCCCACGCGCCGCGTCCGCTACGCGGCGGTGCTGCTCTACTGGCCGCGCTGCCGTTCGTGGCTGTCATCCTGTTGGCGCTGATGCCGCACATCGGCGTGGTGCTGACGAGTATCTCGGTACCCGGCACTTGGTACCGCACGGTGCTGCCTAGCGCGTTCACCACCGACCATTACGCCGCGGCGCTGGGTCACGACATGACCCTCAGCGCGATCCGCAACAGCTTGCTCTTCTCCTCGCTCGCCGTCGCCGTCAACCTCACGCTCGGCATCGCCGTGGCATGGGTCGTGACGCGCTCGCGCTTGCGTGTGCGCCATGCGCTCGACGCGATGGCGATGATCCCGCTCGCCGTACCGGGCTTGGTGATGGCCTTCGGTTTTCTCGCGGTCAGTGCGTCGCTCGCCGAACACCCCGCCATCAAGGCGCATCCCGTCCTCGCCACCCTGCTCGACGTGCGCGAAAATCCGACGCTCTTCCTCGTGCTGGCCTATGCCGTGCGCCGTCTGCCATTCATGGTGCGCGCCGCTGTGTCGGGCTTGCAGCAAACCTCCGTCACGCTGGAGGAGGCCGCCGCCAATCTCGGCGCACCGCCGGTCACCACGCTACGCCGCGTGACACTGCCGCTGATCACCGCCAACTTGATCGCCGGCGCGTTACTGGCCTTCGCCTTCAGCATGCTGGAGGTTTCAGACAGCTTGATGCTGGCGCAGAAAAAGGCATTCTACCCAATCACTAAGACCATCTTCGAACTCTTCCAGCTCGTGGGTGTCGGACGCTATCTCGCGTCGGCACTCGGTGTCTGGGCGATGCTCTTCCTGACCGTCACGCTTATCGGTAGCAGTCTGCTGCTGGGCAAAAAGCTGGGCGCTCTATTCCGCGCTTAGTGAGATCGCCGAAGGCATCGATGCGGCGGTCGCGGAAAAAGGGCCACATGCGACGCACCGTCTCAGAGCGCGCGAGGTCGATTTCCACCACCAGCGCGGCTTCCTTATCGGTGGGTGCCTCCAAGAGCATCTCGCCCTGCGGCCCGGCAACGAAACTGCTGCCCCAGAACTGGATACCGCCCGTCACGCCGGATGGATCGGGCTCGAAACCGGTGCGGTTGACGCTCACGACCGGCAGACCATTGGCGATGGCATGCGCACGCTGCACGGTGATCCAAGCATCGCGCTGACGCGCTTTTTCAGGCGCACTGTCGCTGCTCTCCCAGCCGATCGCGGTGGGATAGATGAGCAGTTCCGCGCCGGCCAGCGCCATCAGACGCGCGGCCTCGGGATACCACTGGTCCCAGCAGACCAGCACGCCGAGCCGACCGACCGAAGTGTCGATCGGCGTGAAGCCCAAATCGCCGGGCGCAAAGTAGAACTTCTCGTAGTAGGCAGGGTCGTCGGGAATGTGCATCTTGCGGTACTTGCCCGCCATCGAGCCATCGCGCTCCAGCACCACGGCGGTATTGTGGTAGAGCCCCGCCATACGGCGCTCAAAGAGCGAGAGTACCAGCACCACGCCCAGCTCACGCGCCAACGTGCCGAAGGTCTTCGTGCTCGACCCAGGGATGGGCTCAGCCAGATCGAAGAGCGCGGGATCTTCGGTTTGGCAGAAATAGGGGCTGTTGTGCAACTCCTGCAACACAATCAACTCCGCGCCCTGCCGCGCGCAATCTCGGATCATCTCCGCATGCCCTGCGATGTTGGCGTCCCTGTCCGGTCCGCAACTTCTCTGTACAACTCCAATTTTCATCATTTCTCTGCTTTTTCTGCGGCGGCGAGCTTACGCGCAACCGTAGCGAGGTGCAGGAATTCCGCGCGTCTGCCGTCCGGGTCATCGCCCACATTTGCTTGGGCGCGCTTGATGGCAGCGGCGTAGTCCGCATTGCCCTTGTTCGGCGAATCGCGCAGGAGCAGAGCGATTTCCGCAACAGCCGACGCCCAGCCCCAGTTCTCCGTCGCCTCCGGCTGTGCCGGCAGGACGAACTCCAACAGCTTGCTGCCCGCATTGCCCTCCGGCTCTTGATAGCGGAGCTTGAACGTGAGAATGTCGCCAGACTGCGCCGCACCCGGCTGCGCGGCAGGAGACTGGTATTTGAGCGCGTCCACGTCGCCGACCGCCTCTTTCTTTACGGCCTCCGGCGCGTCGGCCATCACCATCTCGTAGAGCACGGTGACCTGATGCCCCACGCCGACCTCTCCGGAGTCCTTCGTGTCGTCGTTGAAGTCGCGATCTTCCAGTTTGCGGAACTCATAACCCACAAGACGATAGGCGAAGACACGGGCCGGGTTGAACTCGACCTGGAACTTGACATCGCGCGCCAGCGTGAACATCCTGCCGCTCATCTCGTTGACCAGCGCATGACGCGCCTCCAGCAAGGAGTCGATGTAGATGTAGTTGCCGTTACCCTTGTTGGCCAGCATCTTCATCTTGTTGTCTTTGTAGTTGCCAAAGCCCATGCCAATGGCTGTGAGATAAACCCCCGTCTCCCGCTTTTTCTCGATCAGCGAGATCAACTCCGATTCGCTGCTGACGCCAACATTGAAGTCGCCATCGGTCACAAGCACGACACGGTTGTTGCCGCCCTTGATGAAGTTCTTTGCCGCCAGATCGTAGGCCGTTTTGATGCCGGCCGCCCCCGGAGTGTGCCCTCCGGCAGTCAGTCCCTCAATGGCGGATTGAATCTTCTTGCCATCGTCTCCGGTGGCCGATTCGATCAACACCTTGGCGCCACCGCCGTAGGTGACGATGCCGATATTGTCCTGCGGCCGCAACTGTTTGGCGAGCATGGTCATCGACTCACGCAGCAGCGGCATCTCGTCCGTCATTGAGCCGGAATTGTCGATGAGAAACACAAAGCTCGACGGCGGCAAGTCCGCCAGTTCCGTGCTTTTCGCCTGAATGCCGACGAGCAGGAGTTGGCGCTGCGCATTCCACGGACATGCGCCCATCTCGAACGTGGTGGCGAACTTCCCGTCTTTGGGCGGTTGCGGATAAGCGTATTCGAAATAGTTCAGGAACTCCTCCACGCGCACGGCATCTTTGGGCGGCAGACGATTTTCATCCCGCAGCATCCGACGCGTGTTCGCATAGCCTGCGGTATCGACATCCGCCCCGAACGTGGAGAGCGGCGCATCCTTCACCAACTTCAGCCGGTTTTCATCGTAGTTCTTATACTCCTCCGTGTTAAAGGGCACACCTTCTATTTCCATGTGCTCGTAAGGGACGGATGCCTCTCTGACACGGACTTTGTGTCCGTCGTATCCTGTCGGCGCATCGGTGGCATGCCATCGAGGGGAGCAGGACGTGTCGCACGATGCAAGGAACATCGCCGCGATTACGGTGAAGAGACAAGTAAAAACGTTATTTTTGTTCATGATATTCTCCTCCTCTATCTTGCGCCCGAGGAAGCAGCACCCCGCCACAACCCACTCGCAAACCATGCCACATCATGCTTCGCGTCGGTTGAAAATGCAAGCCCCGACTTATAAAAAACCAACGGGGATGTGCATCGTCACGCAATGAAGCGAGCCGTGCTGGCGGATGAGCGGGCGGCAGTCGATGCCGATGACCTCACGTCCGGGGAATGCTCCGGCCAGACGTTCAAGCGCCAGCGCGTCTTTCGGCGACGCATATATCGGCACGAGAACGGTGCCATTGAGGATCAGAAAGTTGGCGTAGGTCGCCGGCAGGCGATGTCCGTCCTCGGGATCGTGGACGGGATCGGCCATGGGCAACGGGATCAGCGTGTAGGGGGAGCCGTCGGCGGTGCGGAAGGCGCGCAGTTCCTCCTCCATGCGCCGCAACGCATCGTCATGTTCGTCCGTCGGATCGTCGCTCTGCACGTAGGTGATCGTACGGACGTCGCAGAGGCGCGCCAGCGTGTCGATATGGCTGTCGGTATCGTCGCCGGCCAGATAGCCGTGACGCAACCAGAGGATGCGGTCGAGACCGAACGCCTCCTTGAAGAACGCCTCAAGCTCCGCCTTTGAATAGTGGTCGTTGCGGTTGGCCGACAGCAGACAGGTCTCAGTAGTGAGCAGCGTGCCTTGTCCATCCGACTCGATGGCGCCGCCCTCGAGCACGCGATGCAACTGGTTGCGGTAGGCGACTTGCGGTTGGAAGAAACCGCGACGGTACAACTCGCGCGTGATGAGATTGTCGCGGGCGGCAGCGAACTTCATGCCCCAGCCGTTGAAGGTGAAGTCAAGCAGACAGGGACGCCCATCTTCGAACACACTGATGGGCCCATGGTCGCGCGCCCACGTGTCATCCGTCTCCAGTTCGCAGATCAAAAGTTCGGCATGGAGGTCAGGCAGCGCACGGCGCACCTCCGCCGCATCGCGGCAGACGATCAAACAGCGTTCGCGCTTAACGATCTCGCGCACAATCGCGGCAAAGCAGGCGACCGCCGCATCCAGCATCGGCGCCCAGTCCGTGCCCGCATGCGGCCATGTAAGCATCACGCCATCCTGCGGCTCCCATTCGGCAGGCAGGCGGATACGTGGTGAGGCGGCTTCAGTGGTTGGTTTCATGGTTGGGTTCTCCGTTTGGCGGTTCGCACCCGATAGAGGCGCTCGGTAAAGCCGCCTTCGTTTTCGAAATCTGCAGCCAGCCGCGCCACCTGACGGTCGAGCAGTGTGCAGGCCACGGCCAGCAAGGCGAGTGCGGCATTGGCGGAGAGCGCGGAGTAAAGGTCGGCGGGGTCTGTGGACACGGAGGACAGAGTGGACTTGGTGGACATTTCAGAAGCTTGTCCGCGCTCCACGCTTCTCTTCGCGGCCTGTACCACCCACGCTGCCACCTCATCGGCGGTTCGGCACCGCCGATCAATCAGTTCCTGCCGCAGTGGATGCTCCCGCTGCCACTGCGCTGCATTCCGCTGACGCAAAAAATCCTCGTAGTCAAGCTTCAGTTCTTCCAAGCTAGCACGAGCCACCTGGGTCAGCTTGAGTTCCGTCTTCTTCGAAGTGGCCGATGCCTGGGAACCCTCGGCGATATTCTGCACGCCGGAACGGGCCGCCTGCACCATCTGGTCGTGGGTGCGGCTGCGCCGGTCTATGTAACGGTCGCAAAAACGCACCGTCACATCATAGACCAGTTGCGCGACCTGAAAACTTTTCAGCTTGCGGTAGCCGCCATGCTTAGGAATCAAAGGCTCCTGCCCAGCCATAAAGCACCCTCTACGTCTACTCTGTCCACTACGTCCACCAAGTCCACTGTTCCCCAGCGTAACCCAAACACCAACGGCGGGCAAGGAAAGAAAGCCAAGCCTGCAAAACCAAGTTTTTCCCCCGCGTCCTAAACCATGCTGAGTTCGAGTTTCTGCTTCATCCTTTCCCAGCCCGGAACGAGCGATTCGAGGAGCTTGTAAAACTCTGGACTGTGATCGCGATGTTTCAGATGACACAACTCATGGGTCACAACATAGTCAATGCACTCTTTAGACGCCCTGATCAGATCCACATTGAGGGCTAATGTGCCCTTCTCTGAAAGGCTTCCCCACCTTTTTCGCATTCGCCTGATGGCAAGCTTGGGGCGACAGACATCGAGACCATTCAGTTTCTGCCAACAGCGTTCCATGCTTTCGGCAAATTGAACCTGCGCCTTTTTTGAATACCAGTCGCTCAGCAGTTTCTTGGCAACGGTGGGAGTCGGCGCGTCTCGGCAGGTGATGTGGAAAAATCCGCGAGATAATTTAACAGCGTTTTCTCCGCCTTTTTCCAGCCTCAAGCGGTATTGCTTCCCAAGATACAGGTGGGTCTCGCCATTCACATAACAACGCTTTGGCGTCCTGGGGTCAAACTGCTTGAAATATTTCAGTTGCCTGAAAACCCAGCGTGCTCGCTTGATGATTTTCTTTTCTACCACCGCAATATCGGTGCGCAAAGGCACTTTGACCACAACCGAAGCATCAGGACAAACCGCAATTTCCATCGTCTTTCGGTCACAGTACAGCAAACTGAAATCGATGGTCTTCCGTCCGTAAACAACCGAGTGCTGGCTACTAGGGATTGACACGCCCATTACTTGTAATCCCTGTGCTTGGCCACCTGCAATACTTTCTTGATGATGTCATCCATCTGCTCAAGCGATAATTCGATGCCTCTCCCTGCCCCGAGTTCATCGTAGAGATAATCGTCAATGTCGTTGATCACCTGTTTCTGCGCGTCTTCGTCATCCCAGAAGTGAACCTTCCGGTGTTTTTCCAAGATGCCATGAAGAGCGATGGCCGTGTCAGCCGCAACCGCTTCAACATCTTCTTCGGTCAACCCATGGGCGGTAAGGAACGGTTTGACCACGCCAAAATACGCCATGGCATCTTCATTGCCGGAAAGGATGTCCGGTACATCATCGTGGACTTTGTCGACGACCTTGTTGCGGATTTCAACGACCTTTTTCAAGTAGTCCATGTCGGATAGTCGTTTGGCCCTGAAATCTTCAATCGCCTGCTGGATCAGTTTTGAAAACTTCTCGTAAAACGCAGGGTCTTCGCCCATCTTTTCGGTGATGACCTTTTTCGTGGCGTAAGCAATCGCGTCAGCCTTTGAAGCCGTTGTTTTTCCGGTCTGGTAAACGCCCTGCTCCTCCTTGACCGTCATAAAGGCGTCGTCGTCAAAGATATTGACCGGCTCATTGAGCCGCAAAACTTCGTTGGCCTGAATATGCGTGTCCAACAGCTTTTTGATCTTGGGTTCATAATCCCGGTAATCGACGGCCTCTGCATACCGGAGCCTGACGGATGCCTTGAGTGACTGGAACTTTCGGAGGTCGGCCTTGTATCTGGACAGGGCGTTTTCATCGGTTTCGGTCAGGAATTTCTCGGAGGAGAGCGCGATGCCCAAAGTTTTTCCAAACTCCAAAAGGCGGCTGTAAAACTCTTCACGGAGTTCGTCGTCAGCCAGCAGCACTTCATAGGCCTCTTCGTCGTAAGAGTGCTTCACCGTTTTGAAGAGATCCCAAAGATCGGAATAACGTCCCGGCAGTTTTTCGATTTCTCTATGGATGGATGTCAGAATGCCGACCAGATCAGACTCGTCGAAGCCTTCAAATGCGTTGTACAGGGTCAGCGCTTTGTCCAGCTCGCCGAGAACGCTCACGTAATCGATAATAAAGCCGAACTCTTTGCCCTCGTGCAACCGATTGACCCGCGCAATGGCCTGGAGCAATGTGTGTTCTCGGAGCATCCGGCATAAATAGAGAACCGTATTGCGCGGCGCGTCAAAACCTGTGAGTAGCTTGTCGACGACAATCAGGATTTCAGGCTCATCGCCGTGTTTAAACTGGTTGATGATCTGCTTGGTATACTCATCTTCGTTACCATAGCGCTTCATCATTTTTTCCCAAAACCTGACCACGTCATCCGAGGGCGCGTCATCGGTCTCCTCGTGGCCTTCGCGCGTGTCCGGCGCTGAGATAACCACCTCGGAGCTGACCATACCGATCTCATCCAGATATGCGTTGTACTTGAGTGCGGTGACCTTATCCGGCGCCACCAGTTGCGCTTTGAAGCCGGTGCCCTGCCAGTTTGCACGGAAATGCTCGCTGATATCAAAAGCTCGCATGTAGACGACTTGATCGGCCTTGTTCAGCATCTCCGCCCGCGCATATTTTCGTTTCAGATCCGCCTGCTGCTCTGCGGTCAGCCCCTGCGTGTGCCGTTCGAACCACAGGTCGACAGTCTCTTTGTTTTGCGTCATCTCCACATGCCGCCCCTCGTACAGAAGCGGAACCACCGCGCCGTCTTCAACGGCCTGCTTGATGGAGTAGTGAGGTTCCACCAATTTGCCGAACTTGGCGAAGCTGTTTTTGTCCTTTTTGAGCAACGGCGTACCGGTAAAGCCCAAATAACAGGCGCGGGGTAACATCTGTCTCATGCGGCCGGCGAAAATATCGAATTGGGTGCGGTGGCTCTCATCCACCAGCATGAAAATGTCAGACGAGTCATCCTGATATTTTTTGGCCGCGTGGGCTTTGTCGAACTTATGCACGAGGGTTGTGATAATCCCCGTTTCTTTTCTTTCGATCAGATCCAGCAGGTTCCGCCCCGACGTAGCGCGGTTTGCCGCAAAACCGCAAGCGGCAAAAGTGTTCCCCAGTTGCTTGTCGAGATCGTCACGGTCGGTCACCAGAATAATTCGCGGTGCCGGAATTTCCGAGTCCAAGACCAGATTGCGGACCAGCATCACCATGGTCAGGGATTTGCCTGAGCCCTGCGTGTGCCAGATCACGCCGCCCTTGCGCACGCCGTTGTCATCGAACTGCTTGACCCGGCTCAATATGGACTTGACGACAAAATACTGCTGATAACGGGCAATCTTTTTGAGACCGCCGTCGAACACCGTGAACTTCCACGCCAGTTCCAGAAGCCGATCCGGACGGCAGAGCGAGAAGAGCGCCTTGTCCTGTTCGGTCACCAGCCTGTTGCCGGTGAAACGCTCCGGCCTGACGCCAAAGGTCGTTGCGATATTGGCGATAGTTTCTTCGCTCAAGGGCTGATTGACGCGAGCCGCGAGTTTTTCATATTCGCACTCGCCGCACTTCATCTGGGGTTCTTTCCAGACGCTCCAGAATTTTGCGGCGCTGCCCGTCGTGGCGTACATCGCGCTGTTTTTGTTCAGCGCCAAGACCATCTGGCTGTAGATGAAAAGTTTCGGAATGTAGTCGTCGCTCTGATTTCTGATCGACTGTGAAACAGCTTGCTCTATCTCAATCTGCGGTGCCTTGCACTCAATCACGCAGAACGGAATGCCGTTGACAAAGAGAACGATGTCCGGCCTGGCGGTTTCCGTTGACCGAGAACGTTCGACGCCGTACTCCACCGCGACATGAAACGCATTGCGGTCGGGATTGCGCCAGTCGACATAGTTCATGGTGAAGCTTTTCGAGTCGCCTTCGATGGTCTGTTCCAAGGCCGTTCCCAATGTGATCAGGTCGTAGATAGCCTCGTTGGTCTTCAAGAGCCCATCGTACTTGATGTTCTTCAGTTTCTGGATGGCGGACTGCACATTCTCCTCGCTGAAGAGATACTCGCCGCCTTTGTAGTGGATGCGGTTGATTTCTTTGAGCTGCTTGCGCAGGATGTTCTCCAGCAGGACGTTGGAGTAGCGCCCCTGCCGCTCGCTGAGTGCCTTGGCGGGAGTCAAAAACTCAAAGCCCAGATTGATCAGAAGCTGCAACGCCGGGATTTGAGAGAGGTGTTTTTCGTTGGTCGCAAAGTCACACATAACGCTTCCTTCTACTTACCATTTTGAACCACGGAATACACGGAAAGGGAGAAGCGCGGCGGCGGATGTTTTCTGTGTGGTCCGTGTGGTCTGTGGTTTTTGTTGGAACCACGGAATACACGGAATACACGGAAAGGGAGAAGCGCGGCGGCGGGAGCTTTCTGTGTGGTCTGTGTGTTCTGTGGTCTTGTTTGGAACCACGGAATACACGGAATACACGGAAAGGGGAGTGCCGGAGTTTGAGAGGGGTGCCTTTCGGTAGTGTAAAGGCTGGTCATCATAAGTCTCTCACTGACATTCAGTTGCCCGTAGAAGCTATTTTCCTTAACCCCTTCAAAATTAGGTGTACACACTCATCAACAAAAGGAGATTCCATTAATCGCTGATATTCTTTGGAACTTAACCCGGAAGAAGACGCCAAGGTTGTAATCGATATGTTTGTTAGAGTTTTCTTTATTTCCTCGTAATCAGCATTTTTCCTCTCTTGTTTAGCTTTTTTCTGAAGATCATTGTAACCGGCGTTGTGTTTAATCTGCCAGCATTCCGTTAGCGGTTCAGAAACATCCCCGCTTGTGGTTGTTTTGCAAACCTCACCGACCACCCCACCGAAAGCGCCAAGTAAAAAGATAGGTTTCTTTTTTTCTAGTGCAATCACTATTTCTTCAAGAACCCCTGGCATCTTCCCTTGATAGCCAGCCAGCCTTCCTCCCGCACATATGCGTACGCAAGATTGTTCGATAGATTGTTCTCGCATCAAAGTAAGGCAGCGAGACCACAGGTATCTGTTTTCGACACCTTCGGGCTTTATAAAAACACTTTCATCAACGTCTTTTTTTATGTCATCTGGGATTTCGTGTTCTATAGTTTTGATGACCTGTTCATATTTGGCTCTCCATGCTGCAAGTTCAGCATCTGCCAAGTAAATAGGCCAAGCAAGGTGGTTCTCAACATAGGCATCGCCTGTTTGAAGACGATTCTTTAATACCATCGCCTCGTCGAGTATAAATTGTGTAAACCCATCTTTGCGAAGATCTCCTCCGTAAATAATTGTTCCTGCCCTCGCAAGGAGATGACGAGCCAGATCCTGAGAGAGCCTCTTCAGATGATCAGCGTGCAGGTGATGGCTTGAATAGTCGTTAGAGGGATTGTCCGAGATGGAAACGCCTATTTTTAAACCATTCAAACACCGATCTTCTGCTTTGTTCCACAATGGGGTAAAAGCATCTATTCTGAATTTAGTAAGCCAGTCGAGTTCCTCCGAATAGAGCGGAGGTTCAGGGTAGCATATTTTCTGCTCACCATTTTCTTTCAGAATCATGGGATGAATGACTTCGGGTGGTCTAGAAATAATAGTACAGTCGCCATCAATCCAATTCTGACCTCGGTAATATTCGAGTGATTTTTTTGTGTGCAAATGGCGTATCGTTTCAAGAATTGTAGCGATTAAGATGCGCAGTATATCCGACTCATTAAGCGGATGCTCTGCTGGTACACGAACGCAGGGCACGTTGGAACTTGCAGGGAATACCCTATCTTCAAATTCTTGAAGGCAGTCGACAACAATGATGGGGCGCTGATGTTCTTTTGCACAAAGAACTTCTCGCTGGCACCAATATCTTGCGGAGTATGTGTCACTACCTATCGCTACCAAGGTGGATTCTTTTATATGCTTAATAATTTCTTCGTCAAACTTGAATCCAGGCGAAATTTCAGTCGCATCGAAAAATCGCGACATATTAGTGTTGTCGATGAATTTTTTGATCGACTCAGCGTGAAGGCGACCGGTGTCCCCAGCTTTTGCATGACTCAAAAAAATCTTTATTGATGAACACTTACCGGGGGCTTCTTCATCTATTTCAACAAAACCGTGCCTGTATATTTCATGAGCCATAGCTAGCAAGGCGTTCTGTCCTTTTAAAGCTCCTTCCCAATCGTACAGCCTTAGAAAATTAAGCTTTTTCAAGCTCCCTTCGTAACCATGACCTAATCCTGATTGATTGAGGGCGATTGGAACGACTCGGAACGATTCTGAGAATTGCAGTTGATCAATGTATGAGCGCCATTGTTCATTGCCTAGTGTACTTTGGCTTGTAAAGATGAATACAATATCTTTTGTAGCCTGCTGTTTCGGCAGATTTGATGGTGCTTGTTTTGAGTTGACGGAATTGTAGAAAAACAACGGTATGTTTAAACCACGGGAAAATGGTCGTTCCACATCACGCGCAAAACAGGATCTGACGGCATCCAGTATTGCTTTTACGGGTTCTTCATCCGCTGGATTCCAGATGAAGTGTATGGCCAGAGGTGGTTTGTACTTTGCTTTCATTAGTGCGTCTCTCCGCAAACTTTACACTTACTGTTGTATTTCATCATATCCTGAGAGTTCTGGATCAAATGCGTTCGGGAAGTCCGAGCTTGATATGCATCTTCGATCCAGTCTGCCAATTGTTGCGCGAACGAGGGGTAAGCTCTGTATCGCGCATAACAATTGATTTCTCCCTTTTCCCAGTTTTCTTTAAAGCGTGGGGGCAGGTGTGCTGATTTTCCTTGGCTTGGCAAAAGAATTCCAAGCAAGCCATTGGGGGTATATTGCCCACGACGCAGAGAACTCTTGATCTCCCAATCAACGTATCGCCGACTATGTGTGCAACTTCCTATCAACACAATCGTCACGGTGCTGTCACCCAGATATTTCTCCCTTATGCGTTGCATGACGTAGTCGGTGTTTGCGCTGTCGATGAAGTCATCATTGTCATTGGCACCCAATGCCTTTGGAATGAAAACATCTGAAAAGTCTTCGATGAAACCATCGACCTCATCACGATCCCCTTTGTAGTGGGAAATGAAAACCTTTCTTTTAATAATGCTCATGTTCATTGTTTCCTCCTAAGAATTATAACGCCGCATTGGACGACTTAGATCGTATTCACACTTCCCCTTGTCGTTGAAAGTTAAATCGATAAGTAGTCGTATCTTTTCGGCGTCCAAGCCCCCCCAACTTGTTACAGAAATCTTTGCTTCTGGCTTGAGCAGGTTGTCGATAATTCGCTCTGGCAAAAAGGGATGGCGTTGTTCAAACTCAGCCCTTGTTGCAATAGTTTGCCATGTTGTATTGGGGTATATCGCTTTTTCCAGATCGCCATGCGTTACGTAGAGATGACGGGGATTAGTAGACGGTAGTTGGATGACTAAAATCCCCGATTTCTTGTTGACGACTCCGTCAATCATGCTGGAGTAAAGTTCCCAGTCAATATGTTTTCGATTTTTAGTTTCTGTTCCGACAAGCAAAATCGTCACCGTTGAATCCCGAAGATATTCATCACGTATTTTTCTTCGAATTTGTTCGTCTGAAAGCTCGTCGCTTATGTCACCTGTATCGACGGAACCGTCAATAAATATGTCGTACGCCTTGTTGAGCTTCAATAGCTCATTTTTGGCCCACTGGTCATTTTTGTGGTGATAACTGATGAACACTTTGTGCTTTTCCGCCATGATTATACCTCCTTGTGTTGGTTGATGATTTCGGGTTTACATTGCCAGTCTCTCCAAAACGCTTGAGTATTTGGCCGATCACTTGCCAAGCTGTCTCGATTGTTTTTCGGGTGACATGTTTTGCGTCGTTGAAACGCCTCATGAATCAATTGACGAATGCGGTCTGTAGACAAACAGGGGTTAATATCACCATCCCCGACTGATCTCAAAGCAAACCCGTCGAATTGTTCACTCCACTGAGTCTCAAACACCCCTTTGTAGTGATCATTTGCGTGATGAAAACTAATAAAAGTGTTGTGCTTAGGAGTTGTATCAAAGTTGTAAAAATTATAAGGGCTCATCAATAGCTCCTCTGTCCCAGTGATTTCATTACGATTGATTCAAAGTTCCGAACATTATTCTTTGAAGCTAATCTCTGTGATAAATTCATAGCTTTTAAGTTCCCTTCCTGAAGAAGCTGAATTCGTTTTTTGTACTCTTCTGCAAAAACATCTACGTCTTGCCAAGTCCGTAGGCGAGGCCACTCAAGAAGGTATTCTGGCAGCGTCTCCTCCAGCCATCCAAAAGAAGAATCATCTGGGAGAGACGTAAAACTCGAAATAACCCGGGGCATTTCTCTTGCGGTGCCTATTTCAAATGGCACCCACCATGAGCCTTTTGTGTTTTCTGTGACGATAGCAAGCAATGTATCGCAATCACGCAGTCTGTTGACTAGCAACGGTGTGAGACTCGATTTTCCTCGATTCTTTTTAAGCTCTTTATCCATGTCATCGATATAACAGGAGATTTTGTGGGTCTGCTTAAGATACAAACAAACATCTCTCGCTAATTCATGATCTTTTGTTGTGTGCGATATAAAGATTGGCATTGGATCACTCCTTACTTTTTATCCTTGGGTGGGCATGAATCGTCTCCGTAGCTGTTGCCAGCTCGGATTTTTCCGTCCATGCCATGGATTTTGGTGTCTGACTTTTGGTTTCTGGCAATGCTCTGTGCCACTTCAATAGCCTCCGCCTGTGTGCGGGTCACTTTGGTTGCCTGCCTGTTGCCCGCGCCTTTAACAGCCCAGCCGTCAGGATGTTTGACAACATGTTGGTCTTTCCCTCTTGCCATGATTACACCTCCTTGTATCGGTTGATGATTTCGGGTTTGATTCGCCATTCGCCGGTGAGCAGTTTCTGCATCAGACCGCGTTTCTGGGTTTTGAACTTGTTTGAAAGCTGTTTCAGCAGATCGATTTCGTGCTGAGCCACGGATAGGGTGTCGGCGATTCGCTCTTGTTCAGCCAAAGAAGGCAAAACCACCACGAAACTATCTACATCTTTTTTCTGAATGTTTGGAAGCCCTGAGCCGACCCTTAGCCTCATTAGTTTTGGCTCGTTCATTTTTAAGTAGAAGTACAGATAGTGCTTACTTGTACCGCTTTTAAGGTTCAGAAGCGAATAGCAATGCCCGCCAGACCAAAATCGCTCTTTATTATAGTTCACATAACCGCATGAATTACCGCCTTCGCTGATTGTTATTGTTTCGGCTTCTGTGTTCCAGTTATCTGTCCGTCCCGATGGCTCCATTCCGCCGTTTAGGGCATAGTAAGCCCCTGCTTCGTTCATATGAACGACATTTAGCTGTTTCCCTTTCGTAACGTTACAAATCTTCCCCAGCCGCACCTTTTCCCATGCTTTGTTTTTCTGTGTGTTCAGTGTGTTCTGTGGTTCCTTCTCCAACCACGGAATACACGGAACACTCTGACCGGAGCGTTCCAGATCGGCTTTCTGTGTATTCAGTGTGTTCTGTGGTTCAGAAATCAATGTCCGTAACAGCCATTGGAACCTTTTCACCTTCGCCTGAATCAGTCGTTCGGTTTTTTCGATGGCCTCGTCCCACGTGGACAGCAGATCGGCAATGGCCTTTTGCTCGGGGAGTGAGGGAAGGATAATCGGTATTTTTTCAACAACCTTTTTGCTGATTTTTACCATGCTGCCACTGGTGCCGGAGGCGCAACTTTGAATGTGTCGCCGAACCGTTGGGCTCTTTAAAAAGTCCTCCAGATATTCATTTGCTACCCGCGTTTCATCGACACGGAACCTCATGATCAAATCTGGATAAGAACAGTTTTCTATTTCACCCCTAAAGAGCGCCACTCTTCCCACTTTGTCCAACGTGTTGGATCTGCTTATCAAAAAATCGCCCGGCCTCAATAAAAAATCTTTTGTTTTGTTATCATCTAAAGGGGCTGGTTTGGCCTGTGAGGGATCGAGTCCGTTTTCGGTTAGATTTGCTAAGCATAAAACCCAACTGCCGTTAGGTTCTTCGGGGCAATTCGGCGAGTATCCGTTCCTAACACCTTGAGTTAACAATTCTTCGAGCTTTAAGGATTTCCATCCATTCGGGACACGATCTTTTTTCCTCATCTCAGAACCTCCCCGAGTTCGCCGACCCTTTCGTTGGCATCGACAAACATGCATTCAACCACTGAATACACTGAACACACTGAAGGCTCCTTCGCGGACCGGCTTTCCGTGTATTCTGTGTGTTCCGTGGTTCCTTTCCCAACCACTGAATACACTGAACACACTGAAGGCTCCTTTGCGGACCGGCTTTCCGTGTGTTCTGTGTGTTCCGTGGTTCCTTTCACTTTCCAACCCCCAGCTCCTCCAGCTTTTCCGCCATCTTCGCCCGTACCGCGACCAACTCTTTTTCCAGCGCGTCTATTTCGGCCTGCACGGCGTCGATGTCGATTTCCTCTTCCTCTTCAAAGGTGTCCACATAGCGGGGGATGTTGAGGTTGAAGTCGTTCTCTTTGATCTCGGCAAAGTCAGCCACATGGGCGTATTTGTCCTCTTCGACCCGTGCGGTATAGGTCGCTATTATCCGGTCGATATGCGCATCCGAGAGGGTGTTCTGGTTTTTCCCCGAGACAAACTCCCGGCTGGCATCGATGAAAAGGACGTTTTTGCACTTCTCGCGGGCACCGCCCTTTTCGCGGGAGCGGTCAAAAACCAGAATCGCCACCGGGATGTTGGTGGTCGGGAAGAGGTTGCCCGGCAGACCGATGACGGCATCGAGCAAATTTTCCTCGATCATTTTTCTGCGGATACGCCCCTCGGCCGCGCCCCGGAAAAGCACGCCGTGCGGAACCACCACGGCCACCCGCCCCTCTTTTTCCAGAGCGACTTCCACCATGTGGCTGATGAAGGCCCAGTCGCCTTTGCTTCTCGGCGGAACCCCGCGCCAAAAGCGGTTGTATGGGTCTTTTTCGGCATTTTCAGCGCCCCATTTATCCAAAGAGAAGGGCGGATTGGCCACCACGCAGTTGAACTTCATCAGCCGGTCTTTTTCCACCAAAAGCGGACTGTTCAGGGTGTCGCACCACTCAATGCGGGCGCTGTCAAAGCTGTGCAGGAACATGTTCATACGGCAGAGCGCCCAGGTGCTGCCGTTGGACTCCTGCCCGAAAAGGGCGAAGTTGCGCTTCCCTTGGGCATCGTCCGCATTGCGCGCGACTTCGCGGGCGGCCTGAATCAAGAGCCCGCCCGATCCACACGCCGGATCGCAGATACGATCGCCGGGCCTGGGGGCAGCGAGCCTTGCCACCAACTCGCTCACCTTCGGAGGCGTGAAGAACTCCCCGGCCTTTTTACCCGAATCCGAGGCAAAGCGCTCAATCAGATAGATGTAGGTGTTGCCGATTACGTCATCATCAACCCGGCTGGGACGCATATTAAGCTGCGGCTTGTGAAAATCCTCCAGCAATTGTTTGAGGCGGCGGTTGCGATCCTTGGTTTTTCCGAGATTGGCTTCACTGTTGAAGTCGATATTGCGGAAAACCCCTTCGAGCTTGCTCTTGTTGCTCGTCTCAATGTGATCGAGCACAATGTTGATCAACTCGCCGATGTTGGCAGCGGCACGGCGTTCGTAAAGGCTGTAGTAGGTGGCGGGAAACTCGTCCAACACCGTCTCGACGCCTATTTCTTCGTCCTTTTCGGTAAGCTTCACCACGGGGAGGACAAAACGTTCGCGGCTGAGCTTGCGGCGGATACGGACGTCGTCATCGCCATGCAGCTTCTGGTATTCCTCGTAATGGTCTTGCCAGACGTCAGAGATGTATTTCAAAAACAACATCACGAGGATGTAGTCTTTGTACTGCGCTGGATCAACGACTCCTCGAAAGGTGTCACACGCCGCCCATGCTGCGTTGTTGATGTCTTTTTGATCGATTTTGCTCATGACATACTCCCGTTTTGAACCACGGACCACACGGACCACACAGAAAGGGACAGGCTTCCGTGTATTCAGTGTGTTCTGTGGTTCCATAACCCTTCCCGCCCTGCAATCGCATCCTGCATGAGTACCGCTGACACATATCGCGCGCGTTTGTCCGCCAGCGCGTGAAGCAGCTCTTGCTCGCGAGCCGAAAGCGCGGCCAGTTCGACGATACTTTTCTGCTTTTCCACACTCGGCAGCGCCACCTCCAGCTCCTCGACCGTTCGCTTGCTGATCATTTTCTGGGCCGACCCTTTGGCCCGGCTGTTCAAGAAAATCTGCGCTTCCCGTTGGCTGATGTACCAGTTCAGATATTCAGGCAAAATCACATCCGGTCTTTTCACCCTTATCCTCAGCAAAGGGGCGGCAACAACAGCTTTGCCCGGATCGTCCAGAAGCACCGCAGATGTAGCCATCTGGCCGCGGGATCGAAAGACCAGATCACCTTTTTTTACAAAATGATGCTCCTTCTCTTCCATATCGACCCTCATCAAGTCGTCACAACTCACCGTGTTGTTGTCGAGGAGGTCCTTCATCTGGATAACCGCAAGGTTGCCGTTCTCAACCGCCTCAAGACGGGAGCGGAACGAGTATCCCGTCTGCACGGTTGCTAACTCTTTAACTCTCTTTTTCATCCGCCAATCACCCAGAATACAGTATCGCCGTTTCAGCAAACTATATAAAATCCCAGAGACACCCGTCAAGCGCGTTTTTGCAAAAACTCCATTACTGCATTTTGGATGGCTGTAACGAAATCCTAATCATGTTCACACACAAAAAGCCCTTTAATTTTGGTATAAAACGTCTCGTGTATCTGGTACATTTGAAGCGTGGTGATAGGCGGGGCTGTGTCCATGTTCTTCCCGCCCCCGGA
>Ga0209719_1002557_pt1 | contig 18567 bp, 10 predicted proteins | sample AD_JPNAS2_MetaG_FD_184421 | JGI IMG/M metagenome (GOLD analysis project Ga0209719, IMG submission 184421) | Active sludge microbial communities of municipal wastewater-treating anaerobic digesters from Japan - AD_JPNAS2_MetaG (SPAdes) (version 2) | ecosystem: Engineered > Bioreactor > Anaerobic...
GAAATTTTAGATTTGTCTCCAGATCAATTACGACAGTTATCTTTTATATTTAAAACTTATAATAAAAATATAGTAGCGGTCATAGCAGCTAATAAATCTGACAAAGCTAATGTATCTTTTGTGATAGCTGATGAAGTAATTAAAAAATATAATTTCAATACAAAAGATTTAATAAATATTGCTGCTCCTATTATTAATGGCAAAGGTGGTGGACAACCTAATATGGCTATTATGGGTGGAGAAAACAAAGGAAATTATCTAACACTAATAAAAGAAGTGAAAAAATTCATTACAGAGAAATCAAAATGATAATAAACTGTCAGCTAAAAAATTTTTATTAAAAAATTTAATTTAATTTTGTTTTAATTTTAAATTATTTTTTATGAAAAAGATCAACATTTTATTAATTTTAGGGCTAGTCGTATTAGTGATGTTTTCATGTAATAACGGTAAAGATACTACCGCACCAGTAATCACTTTGAAAGGATCTAGTGATACTACAATAGCACTTAATTCGACATGGACAGATCCAGGAGCCACAGCTCTTGATGATGAAGATGGGAATGTACCAATAAGTGCTAGTGGTGTTGTAAATAAAGATTTAGTAGGTGTTTATACTATTACCTACAAAGCTTCAGATGCTGCAGGTAATATCTCTACGAAAACTAGAACTGTAAGAGTAAGAAATATGGCTGATATATGGGAAGGTGATTATTCTGTTACTGATAATTGTGATGGCACGCAGTATACATATACAGATCATATTTCAGTTTCACAAACACAAAATACTTACGTGAATGTCCATAAATTTCGCAATTATATCAATGGTACACTTGAATTTTATTTTACAAATCCAGATTCTGTAAACACAAATATTGTCATAGAAGCTCAATATATCACTTGTGGAGAGCCATACATCGATAGGTTTTTTTATGGTATGGGTCAAATAACTTCTCTCACAAATAAAACATTTGAATTATTTATTAATGAGAATGACGGCACATCGACTAAAAATATTGTGGAGTCATATCAAAAAAACTAAAAAATCATACATTCTAGCATGAGTAAAAATGTTTTAGATTACATAGGTAATACCCCTCTTGTAGAAATAAAAAAACTAAATCCATATTTCCCTGATGTTAGGATATTTGCTAAAATAGAGGGACAAAATCCAGGTGGGTCTATCAAAGATAGACCGGCTTTATTTATGATAAATGAAGCTGAAAAAAGTGGTAAATTAACAAAAGAAAAAACTATAATAGAAGCTACTAGTGGCAATACTGGTATAGCATTAGCTATGATAGCTGCTCTTAAAGGATATAAAATTAAACTTTTCATGCCAGAATGTGTTTCGTTAGAAAGAAGAAAAATTTTAGAATCCTATGGAGCTGAGCTAGAACTCACACCAGCTGCTGAAAATACTGATGGAGCTATAATTAGAGCAAAAAAATTATTAAGTGATTATCCTGATTTATATTTCATGCCAGATCAATTTTCTAATCCTGCAAATCCTCTTTCACATTATCAAACCACTGGACCTGAAATTTTAAAACAAATAAATGGAGAAATAGATTATTTAGCTGTAGGACTAGGATCTACCGGTAGTCTCATGGGAACAAGTAAATTTTTAAAAGAAAATATTCTAAATATTCAGATTGTAGCCATAGAACCAGTTAAAAAACATAAAATACAAGGATTAAAAAACATGGAAGAGTCCATAGTACCTTCAATATTTGACCCATCAATTATAGATATTCATTTATATGTAAATGATGAAGAATCTTTCGAATATTCAAGATTATTATCAGTAAAAGAAGGATTATTTGTTGGTATGTCTAGTGGAGCTGCTTTATCTGGTTCTATAAAATTAGCAGAAAAAGTTAAAAAAGGAAATATAGTAACCATATTCCCTGATAGAGGTGATAGATATTTGAGTACAAATCTTTTTGCTTCATTTTGTAGTAATTGCCCACCATAAAAATTTTTTTATTTCATAAAAATATGTAATTTTGCAAATGGAGAGATGGCAGAGCGGTCTAATGCGGCGGTCTTGAAAACCGTTGTCCGTTTCGCGGACCGGGGGTTCGAATCCCTCTCTCTCCGCTTTTTATACTTATTTTCTATTTTTTGAAATATTATCTTCTATTTTCCTAATCTTTTAGTACTCATATATGTTCTGTAGCGTTTATTATTGGGTAAGTTATTTAGGTTAATTATTTTTTAAGATATTACACAAAGTTCACAAGCTGATTTTTATAAACATATTTATTCAATCTTGTAATAAAATAATATTAAAGTTTATCAGGTTCTATAACGTTTTGCATGGACAATAGAATTTTGGATAAAATTGTATTATCATAAGAAATGTAAACAAATAATATATTGTAACGAATACATATAATATTAATAGGTTTTTTTAAAAGTTTTGAGCGAAAGATGAGAGGGGTTTGTAAAATTAATATTTTGTTAGACTTAATTGCTATTATTTATATTTTAATTTCATTAATTTCCAATACTTGTCCCACGCCCATCTGTCGTGCGATGACAGGTTTAGCAACCTACCAATGTCAGGGTCTATGATATCTTTTAGGTACTTATTCATCACTACAAACCACATCAAATAGCTCTGTAAGTATTTCGTAGCCACTCCGTGGAATCTAATCAACCATTTCTTAAAATTGTCTATCTTGCTCTCTACTATCTCTACACTGTATAAACCTCTCTTTAATTGCTTTTTGTTCACTATTACTTTTTTACTATTAATATCTTTTACAGCCTTCTTGAATTCCTTTTTAGGCTTTACACATAGTACATTACTCTCTGTTATCCTATTATTTAGCTCTTTTTTTAATTGATCATTCTTAACTTTTTTATCTCCTACATGTTTGAAGAGTAAATTTCCCTCTCTGTCTGTTACTACCAATACTGCTACCTTGGGATGTCGCTTCTTCTTTGCTTTTTCATATTCTTCTCTGCTTTTGTATTTCCTTCCTTTTTCTGAATATTGCATTAGCAATTCATCTGCCTCTACTATGCCTGAGAAGCTAATACCACCTTCAAAAGATCTTAATGCTGCTAATATTCTATGCCTCCATCTAAAACTTGTTTTTAAGCAAATACCCACCTCATCAGCACAAGCTCTTAAGCTTTTGCCCTCAAGCATACAGCGTATGTAGTCTAACATCAATGGATATTTGCGCATGCGATATACAAATGTGCGTGCTGTTTCGCTGAATTGGTATCTACAATTTTTGCATCTATATATTTGCCTACCTTTTCGAGTACCAGCTTTAATAACATTTTCACTTTTACAGTTTGGACAAATGGCCGCTGTAGATTTAATTTTTAGTTTTTGATAATCTACCACAGTAGCATGGTCATCTATTAGAAATTGATAAAGCTGATCGAGAAAATCACGTTTGTGATCTTTAGGGAGAGCGAGGTATTCTTTTGAATTTTTTAATAATTTCTCCATAATACAAAATTTTTGACAAAAATAATAAAAATAATTTAAATATTAAAATTTTTTAAGTCTAACACATTTTATATTCCATTAGCCCTCGCTCACACTTGGATAAACCCTGTTTCACCCAATATCATTATTCATAAAATCATATTCTTAACAATGAAACATATATTTTTAGAAACTTTGAAAAAAAATAAATTTATAAAAAACTGAATTGCTATGTTTTATGAAATTATCATCTTAAACTTTACCTTTACCCACTTAAAACGTTATAGAACCCTTTATCAATAGCCATATCTTATAATTTCCGACTTTTAGGTATATTAATGTTTGCACTAAGTGTATATCATTTAATGCTTCAACGCTTTTAATTTCAATATTTAGACTTTTCTCACTCAACAAATCAATCCTTAAACCTTAATATAATTTTACCCCTTCAAATACTGATGTCACCTCGTCATCCAGTCTCCCCAGTCTCCAAGTCATCTCCTCTCCAAGTCACCTCGTCATCCAGTCACCTTGTCACCCCCTCATCCAGTCACCCCCGTCTCCAAGTCATCAAGTCTTCCCGTCACCTAATCACATTCTCACCATTTTATAATATCAAGTATTTTCCCAATAAAAAACTCCATCTTTGAAAATCATAGCATCCATAGCTAAGCAGGAATGCACAGGTATTATTGCTAAATGATCTCCTATATTTAGGTTTTTTAAATATTTTTTATCCATAACGATAATCCCATGTTCCTGAGACAAACTTTTCACATAAGCACCAGGTATTAATGTTATTTTATCTAAATCCCAAGTACCTACCAGTCCATATTTTACTATACCATCGTCTATTATACTATCTTTAGATAAATGCACTGCTCCTCCATGTATTATTAATTCTGACCTTTCAGGATGCATAGATATAATAGGTGAATAGAGAAATGCAGCTATTTCATCTAAAGAACAATTACCATGTAAATATTGCATAGCATCATAAAACACAAAATTGCCAGGTCTGATCTCATCTACATTATTTAATAGTTCTTTATTATAAATCCTTAATGATGGTGTATCTCCTATTGAGAGTATTATAGACCTATCTATCATGCTTTCTATCAATCTTTTCACTTTTGATAATTTATTTATATTTTCATAATTTAATTCTAATAATTGCTCGTCAGATACTAAATTATAAGCTTCTCCGAAATGAGAAAAGATGCCATAAAATTTATCAGTCAGCTTCTTTTGCATTGTCTCTGCTACAATCTCATAAATTTTGTCATCCTGTTCTATATCTATACCACTGCGATGATATCCGCAATCTATTTCTATAGCAAAAAATAATTTTCTATTGTCTAGATAAGGGACCAAATGTCTAAATGCTTCAATGGAATCTATACTTACTATGAAACGATCTAAATAATCATCATTTAAAATAAAATCTAATCTATCTAAACTGTAAATATTTATGGGAATAGCCATAAATATGTCATTGATAACATCATTAATATATCTATAGGTCATGTCGATAGATGAAGTAGTAATGGTAGAAATGCCAAATTGCTCAAAGATATATGACACTACTTCTGATTGATGTGTTTTGTAATGTGGCCTTAACCTTACATCCCACTCAGTAGCTTTAGTTATAATATTTGAAATATTTTTTTTAACTTTTTTGTTATCTATTATTAACTTTGGTGTATAGGGATATAAAAAATGTTGTTCTTTCATATTTTAGGGGTTTCATCAATTACTTTAGAATTCAAAATTAAATAATTCTATTTTTATACTATTGGCATATGTATAACTGCTCCTTTATTTTGTAGATCATTAATTATGTGATTAATAAAAGGATGTGAACTCAAAATATCTACATTACCAACTAAAAATAATAATTCTCTAGCCCTCGTGAGAGAAACATTCAACTTTCTATCAACACTATTCTCAGCATTCATAGATTGTGATAATTCTAAATATTCCATGTTATTAATGGCAAAAGAGTAAACAATAATATCACGTTCAGAGCCTTGATATCTCTCTACTGTGTCTATAGTTATGTCATTAATTAAAGGATTTAGCATAGATTTAATCAAAGCTATCTGAGATCTATATGGAGTAATGACACCAATAGAATAATCGGGGAATTGACTTTTTAAAGATTTGATGAGTTCTACAACGATTTGAGCTTCATATTTATTTGTAGGAGAATAGAACGAAGTCATATCTATAGGAGTAGAAATGAACATAACTCTATCAATATGCTCTGTGCCATGATCTATGCTAGATGGCAAATTATATGTTTTAGTTAATGGTGATTTTTGTCTATCTGTAGCACTAATTAATTTTTTATCATAGAAAAGTTCGTTTACATATTTAGCAATATCATCGTGCATCCTATGATGATATTTTAACATACAATAGCACTCGTCCCATCCTTTATTTATAGCATTCTTTTTTAATCTAGTAAACAATGGTTCACTGAAATCATCTAATTGTATTTGCTTTAGTATATCCATTGAGATACATTTGTCATTTACATTATTAGAACATTTTTCCCCACTGTCTGATAATGGACATAGATTATAATTAACATATTCACAATCAAAAGATAAATCTGCTTTTTGAGATTTATCTTTTTGCAAAACAACAGCAGGTAGTTGATTTTCATCACCTATGAGTATCCATCTTTTTGTCTTAGACAAAACTGCTGCCAGCTCATATTCTAATATTTGAGTAGCTTCATCTACTATCAGTGTTTCTGGTTTGATAGCATCTAAAATGGTTATATGAGAATTAATGAATGATAGAGTAGCAACGAATATTTTATTTTCATTTAAAACATTGTTTAATTCGGGCAAAATATTATCGAGTTGATCTATGTCTTTGGCAGATTCTAATTGATTTTTTACTAAATCTTTATTGAGCAATATATAGGTGATAGATTGGTTATCGAGATTATAACAAATCTCATCTACTGCTCTACGCGTATAAGCTACAATTAAAGTTTTATTTTCATTCAGAAATAGATTTTTAGCAATAGCAGTGAGTGTTTTAGCAGTTTTACCAGTACCTGGAGGTCCTTGTATGAGAAAATAATTTTTAGCATTTAGCGCTTGCTTGACTGCTAGATTTTGAGAACTATCCAAACCATCTAATTTACAAATTTCTAAATTGTTATTTTCGAAAGTAGGCTTTTGCAATCCTAGAAATAAATCTGCAAAATGTTCATCCTCATTAGATATCAGATAAAACAAATTGCGAAGGCCATAATTATAGTTATGAAACCATCTATCTGACTCAACTATCCATTTAGATTTATTAGTAAAAATTTTTTTTGGAATATATTTATTAGCGATGCTAAGCTCTACTTCGCTTTCATTCATTCGCACTATATAGCCTTTCAATAACTGTTGAGTTAAAGGATTATGATTTTCGCAATTATATGGATACAAAATTATTATATCTTCTTCTCTAAGTCTAGTAATAGATGCATCCTTGTTATCTAATGTAAATATTAAGTGATTATCATCAGTAAATGTATTAAACGTCAGTGGACCTAATACTTCAAACTGATTAAATTTTTTATCAATAGTTTTTTTCCAAATATTTGCATAGCCCCATTGAGATTCTTTTATTAAACTTTCCCATGCATCATATACATCAGGATTTCCTATTTTAGCACACATAAGTTCTCGATAGATGAAGCGTACATTCCCCCAGAAATATGCATTTAACAATTTATTATTAGCAATTTTATTTATAGATTTATGTAATAGATCTATGTCATTATACATAAATGTTTGAGAATCGCTTAATTTCGTTTCATTTTTGCTAAAAATAGAAATAGTAAGTGGAGTAGAATCATCAGAATCTTTGGGTAAACAATTGATGAGTGATGAAAAATCACCTTTTGCGTAATCAATATGATTTTTCACAATATTGTTACGAGCAAAAAGTACTTCTTGTATTAACATTAGCTGACGCTCCTCGGCATTATCACCAAAAGTAATGCTACGTAGATGATGCTCCTCTGCTCCAGGATAAGCCATTTTATAGAATAATTTTTTATCTGGATAAGTGCTACGAAATAGCAAATAATAACATATCAATTGTGCATCGTGAGATTTTGTATATAAATAACTTTTATTCTTCGGTTTATGCGATTTCAATTCATATATATTAGCACTATTGCCTTTTTCAGTAAATGCTAATGCATCCATTCTGCCTTGCAATCCATAAAAACGACTGATATAAAAAGGTTCTAAATACATTATAGAGCTTTTGTCTCTTTTAATACTAGGTAACATAAGCTCTAGTCCAGACAAATATTCTTTTTTGATAATGTCTATCAGAAAATCTATATTTACACCTTCAGAATTATTATACCAAAATAATAATTCAAAAATATTTTTACCAATGAAATCTTTATAAGCTTCTAACAAATTAGCTTCAGAAACCTTTTCATTCGCTATGTAAACATCAAAAATCTCTCCTAATATATTACCAATGAGAATACTTTGTATTTTCTGAGGATTATCAATATTTACGAAAGTCCTAATAATAGAATAGATAGGAACTAACTTTATAAAATGTGGATAAGAATTATTGAAAATATGTACATCACTTACATCCCTCACATCTACTATGTAGTCGGGATATAAAACTATCAACGTATCAGCAGTAGAATAATATTCATTACCTTTCAGAAAAGTACAATTTTGTATGAAAATATCTTGACCAATTTCTAGTATCGATGCATATTTGGTAAGATCAGGATATAATAAATTATTTTTGCTGTGATCAAATAAATATACTACTATCTCATCTATAAATAGTCCATCTGAACTAGCAGTTTGTATAGTTAAAATTATCTTTTCGTCTTCATAATTAATATTTTTAATAATACCTCTTAAATGACACAAATTATGATAATTTGTAAAAGGCTTACGCACAATCTGAGGGATAGAATTATCGAGTGTCGGATTTACCAATGAATATAAATAAGATTGCTGTGAAGCATCTGCTCTTATATTGTCAATGATAATTTGAAATTGATTTTTTAGCTTTAGTAAATCATTGGAATCTAATGATCCAGTTTGATAGAATTTATTTTTTAAATCTTCATATTGAAAAAATGCTTCCTGCAAAATATGATTCTCTGCAAAAGAAGTTGGTAAAGTGTCAATAATTTCATTGATATTATAAAATTTCTTATTTTGAGCTATATTGATGGTTTTAATGATATTTTTTTCGATATCATTGATCAGCTGAGCAGTATATTTACTGTTATTCATTTAATTGTAGTTTTTATAAAGAAAAAATAAAATTAATAATAATTTTTGAGAAAAAGTGATAAAATTATATACAATGATTCTAAATTTTGAGTAAAAAAAGTCTAAAGCACTGATTTTCAAATGACTTGTCTAATGGAGTAGAATTTTTCAATAAAATATTTAAATATGATAATTTATTATGTTTTTAAATTTTTTTATTTAATATCTTAAACTTATCACTAATTCAGCTTTTATATTCAAAAAAATATTTAATTTCGCAAATATTATTAAAAAAATTAAAATATGTCATACTTATTTACCTCAGAGAGTGTATCAGAAGGACATCCTGATAAAGTAGCAGATCAGATTAGTGATGCGTTATTAGATGAATTTCTAAGGCAAGATCCTGAATCAAAAGTAGCTTGTGAAATATTAGTAACTACTGGGTTAGTTATTATTTCGGGTGAAGTAACTACTAATGCATGGATAGATCATCATAAGTTAGCAAGAGAAATTATTAAAAAAATAGGCTATACAAAAAGTACATATTTTTTTGAGTATAATTCTTGTGGTGTCATATCTACACTACATGAGCAATCTCCTGATATTAGACTTGGTGTTATAAGACAAAAGCCTGAGGACCAAGGAGCTGGCGATCAAGGTATGATGTTTGGCTATGCTTGTAATGAGATGAAAAATTATATGCCTATATCTATTGAGGTAGCACATATAATATTACAAGAGTTAGCTAATATCAGAAAAGAAGGGAAAGTAATGCAATATTTGGGACCAGATAGCAAATCGCAAGTAACATTAGAATATGACGATAATAATATACCCACAAAAATAAATACTATAGTGATATCTACTCAACATGATGATATTTGGAAAACCTCTGAAGAGATGCAAAAAGCCATTGAACAAGACATCAGACAATATCTGATTCCCAAAGTAAAAGCATCTAATGTAGTACCTGAAGAAGTTAGAAAACTTTTTGATCAAAATGATTTCAAATTATTAATAAATCCAACAGGTAAATTTACTATTGGTGGACCTCATGGAGATACTGGCTTAACAGGACGTAAAATCATTGTAGACACTTATGGTGGACATGGTGCTCATGGTGGTGGTTCTTTCAGCGGTAAAGATCCATCAAAAGTAGATCGTTCTGCCGCATACGCACTACGTTATATAGCTAAAAATGCTGTAGCTGCGGGATTAGCCGATAAAATGTTATTACAAATATCTTATGCTATTGGCATAGCTCAACCAATCTCTCTTTATGTAAATACTTATGGAACTGCTAAAGTGCCAATGAGTGATAAAAAAATAGCTGATAAGCTATTTCATCTGTTTGATCTTTCACCTTATGGCATTATCAAAAAATTTGCATTAACAAATCCTATATATCTACCCACTGCTTCATATGGACATTTCGGCAGAGATGTTTATGAAAAAGAAATAGAAGTAAGTGAGCTACATAAAGATGCAGAAAAAAGAATTGTCAATGGACAAACAAAATATTATAAAAAGATAACTTTTTTCCCGTGGGAAAAGCTTGACAGTGTAGATCTGATAAAAAATAATTTTAATCTTTAAAATTTGTTCTACAACGTTTTAAGTGTGTAATAAAATTTTATATTGTTACAAGAAAATAATGGTTTTGTAATGTTTATTGTGGAAAATATAATTTTGATAAAATTGTATTATCATAATTAATTAAAACAAAAAATATATTGTAACGAATACTTATAATATTAATAGGTTTTTTAAAAGTTTTGAGCGAAAGATGAGAGGGGTTTGTAAAATTAATATTTTGTTAGACTTAATTGCTATTATTTATATTTTAATTTCATTAATTTCCAATACTTGTCCCATGCCCATCTGTCGTGCGATGACAAGTTTAGTAACCTACCAATGTCTGGCTCTATAATATCTTTTAGGTACTTATTCATCACAACGAACCACATCAAATAGCTCTGTAAGTACTTCGTAGCTACTCCATGGAACCTAATCAGCCATTTTTTAAAATTGTCTATCTTGCTCTCCACTATCTCTACACTGTATAGACCTCGTTTTAGTTGCTTTTTGTTTACTATTACTTTTTTACTATTAATGTCTTTTACTGCCTTCTTGAATTCCTTTTTAGGCTTTACACATAGTACATTACTCTCTGTGATCCTATTATTTAGCTCTTTTTTCAATTGCTCATTCTTAACTTTTTTATATCCTACATGTTTGAAAAGTAAATTTCCCTCTCTGTCTGTAACTACCAATACTGCTACCTTGGGATGTCGCTTCTTCTTTGCTTTTTCATATTCTTCTCTGCTCTTGTATTTTCTTCCTTTTTCTGAATATTGCATTAGCAATTCATCTGCCTCTACTATGCCTGAGAAGCTAATACCACCTTCAAAAGATCTTAATGCTGCTAATATTCTATGCCTCCATCGGAAACTTGTTTTTAAGCAAATGCCCACTTCATCAGCACAAGCTCTTAAGCTTTTGCCTTCTAGCATACAGCGCATATAATCTAACATCAATGGATATTTTCGCATGCGATATACAAAGGTGCGTGCTGTTTCGCTGAATTGGTATCTACAACTTTTGCATCTATATATCTGTCTGCCTTTGCGAGTACCAGCTTTGATAACGTTTTCACTTTTACAGTTTGGACAAATGGCTGCTGTAGATTTAATTTTTAGCTTTTGATAATCTACTACTGTAGCATGGTCATCTATTAGAAATTGATAAAGCTGATCTAGGAAATCACGTTTGTGGTCTTTAGGTAAAGCGAGGTATTCTTTTGAATTTTTTAATAATCTTTCCATAATACAAAATTTTTGACAAAAATAATAAAAATAATTTAAATGTTAAAATTTTTTAAGTCTAACATATTTTATATTCCATTAGCCCTCGCTCACACTTGGATAAACCCTGTTTCACCCAATATCATTATTCATAAAATCATATTCTTAACAATGAAACATATATTTTTAGAAACTTTGAAAAAAAATAAATATACAAAAAAACTGAATTGTTATGTTTTATGAAATTATCATCTTAAACTTTGCCTTTACCCACTTAAAACGTTATAGAACTTTAATATTTTAATCAATTGTTTTAATTAAAAAAAATTATTGTTTCGTCCATTTATCATAGTAAGATTGCAATTCTGGATAATTATCTAAATATTCTTTATCCATTTCTCTGGTATCACCTACAACTATTGCTGGATTGCCAGAGATGATAGCATAATCGGGAAATGTACCTTTCACATAACTATATGCTGATACAATGCACCCTTTTCCTATATTACTACCTGGCATAATTATACTATGTGGACCAATAAATGTGTATTTACCGATATATATTGAACCTTTTATATAACCTATTAAATCTGAATGTTTAGTATATTCTGCTCCATATAAACGGATAGAAAGATGGCTAGAATGCGTTGTGATAGATATGAAATTTGTTATCTGACAACCCTCTTCAATTGTTATTCCATTACTAGCTTCTATGAAATTATAATGACCAATAAATACATTATTGCCTAATTTCAAATTTTTCTTATCATTAATAACAGTTGTATTGCTAATTCTAACATTTTTTAATAATTTGCCATCTTGCTTATAATAACTGAGCATAGTAGGTCTAAAACTCTTGGATAACCTATGTAATATAGATTCTTTAACTCTATATAAAAAATTCATTTTTTTATTGCAAATATATCATTAAAATCTCTAATAAATATTTATGATGTTAAAGATTTATACTAAAATGTAATAACTGTAAAGAAAAAATGATGTTTAAAATAATTTAATTTTATATGATAATTTTTTTATGTTGGACAAAATAAAATTAATATATTTTTTTGAACTTTATTATCTTTGCATATATCAATGATAATGTTCTACGATATTAAAAAAATTATACTTTTATTTCTTTTTTTGCATATCAATAATATGTTTTTGCTATCACAATCATATATGGATAAATATGATTGCGATAATAGATCTATTATACTTCTGAGTAGCACCTATGCGGGTATAAGTGTTTATACATATTATAGTTGGTATTATCAATATAATTCAGGAAAATTTCATTTTTTTGATGATAGTAGAGAATGGCTTGCAATGGACAAAGTCGGGCATTTTTTCTCTGCTTATTCTTTAACAAATTTTAATAGTGACTTATTAAAAAATTGTTCTCAAAGCAGAATAGCTTCACCTATAATGACATTTTCTTATTTAGCTAGTATAGAAGTGATGGATGGATTTAGCGAAGGATGGGGATTTTCTATTAGCGATTTATTATTTGATCTAGCAGGTATAATGGCTGCTTCATTTTTACATGATGATGTACAATTTAAATTTTCTTTTCATCAAACCAAATGGGCTAATCAAAGGCCAGAATTATTAGGAAATAATTTAGGACAACAAATATTGAAAGACTACAATGGACAAACTTATTGGATATCTATGCCGTTTAGTAGAATAGATAATTATTTACCTGATTTTTTAATGTTTTCATTTGGCTATGGAGCAGAGGCAATGATTTATGGGAGTTCATATGAGCAAGATATCATATTACCTGAATTAAACTCTTATAGGCAATTTTATTTATCTTTAGATATAAATTGGTGGAAGATTATAAATCAAACTATTATAGGAAAGTGGAAATATATTTTTTATCCATTGAAATACATCAAAACACCCATGCCTACTATAGAATTATCTCAAAAAAAATTGAAATTTCATTCATTTTACTTTTGATAATAAAAATAGTGAATTTTATTGGGAATAAATTTGGTAATATTTGTGGGCCCACCAGGACTTGAACCTGGGACCTACTGATTATGAGTCAGTTGCTCTAACCAACTGAGCTATGGGCCCTTTTGCGTTTGCAAAATTACATAAATTTTTTTAATAAAAAAATTTTTTTTATTTTTAAAAAAAATATAATTTTATAAAAATTTTTACAGATGAAAAAAATATTATTTCTTATTTTATTTTTAACAAGTTTGATTTCTTATAGTCAAATAAGTTATCCAGGTACACCAGCAAGTTTCGAAGCTAAGGTAAATAAAACTAACATTTACACATTACCTATCATAGATGTAGAAGCACTGAAGATGGAAGATGCCATAGTAGATAAATATAAAGATAGACCATGGAGATTTGGGCAAAATGTTTATGTGGATATAGATATTATTGAGCAAGGTTTCGATACAATAATAAATGGTGAAAAGATATGGTTTATGACATTTAGATCTGAGGGTGCACTCACACTTAATTTCACTTTTGATCAATTTCATTTACCTGCTAATACTGAATTATATTTATATAATGCTGATAAAAGTATGGTATTAGGTGCATTTAATCATAATAATAATAGCGAAGATGGTGTTTTCGCTACGACATTAATTCCTGGAGATGAGGTTACAATCGAAGTAAATCAAGATGCTGCAGTTAATGAACTGCCCAGCTTACATCTTTATAGGATTACTCATGGCTATAGAAATGCTTATGACTATGCTATGAAATCTTTCGGAGAATCAGGTAGTTGTAATGTGAATGTGGCTTGTCCACAAGCTGCTGGATGGGAAGATCAAATACGCTCTGTATGTATGCTAGTATCAGGAGGTAGTGGATTCTGCTCTGGTGCTTTGATAAATAATACTAATAATGATGGTACTCCTTATGTTTTAACTGCTAATCACTGCTATTCTGATCCGTCTAGCTGGGTGTTTTGGTTCAATTGGCAAAGTCCTACTTGCAGTAATCCTTCTAGCTCTCCTTCATATAATTCTATGAGTGGAGCTACACTGAAAGCTAGATATGCTAATTCAGATTTCTGTTTAGTGCAAATTAATAATAGTGTTCCTGCTTCATATAATGTTTATTTCTCTGGATGGAATCGCACAACAGATAATAATATTAGTGGTAAAGTGGTGGGCATTCATCATCCTGCAGGTGATATTAAAAAAATCAGCTGGTCTACTGGTGGGTTGAGTACTACAACTTATCTAGAGAATCCTATTCCAGGAGATGGTACTCATTGGAGAATTACATCTTGGAGTGATGGCACTACTACAGAAGGTGGCTCTAGCGGTTCTCCTATATTCGATCCTACTGGGCATATTGTAGGACAGCTTCATGGAGGCTATGCTGCTTGTGGCAATACAAGCTCAGACTGGTATGGCAAACTCGGAGTATCTTGGAACGGCGGTGGTTCTTCCAGTAATAGATTAAAAGATTGGTTAGATCCTTCTAATAGTGGAGTAACTGTTTTAGAAGGTTATGATCCTAATATGCCAACTGTAGATTTAGATGCTTCTGTTATTCAAATTTTACCAGCTACAAATGAATTTTGTGAAAGTACTACACAAAATTTCCAAGCTGTTATCAAAAATAGAGGTAGTCTGACTTTAACTTCATTGAAAATATATTGGGCTTTTGATGGGGGTTCTACAAATGTTATCAATTGGACTGGTTCATTAGCTAGCAATCAAACTAGCACTATTGATTTGGCTTCATATTTATTAGAACAAGGTACACATTCATTAACTGTATGGTGTGCAGAACCTAATGGTGGTACAGACGAAAATCATAGCAATGATACTTTAGACTGGCAAGGTGAAGTATTCCCTTCTATGCGTCCATCTCCTTTCGTAGAACTTTTCAACGGTACTTTCCCGCCAGCTTGCTGGGCAGTTTATATTGGTACTAATGGACTAGGTACTAGCTATAATTGGCAAAGCACTAGTGATACATATGAAGGTACTGGAGCTGCTTTTGTAGATTATGAAAATGTTTCTGGTGGACAAGCAGAGGATTGGTTAGTAACTCCTAAAATTCACTTATGTACTAATCCCGTACTCACTTTTTATCAAAAGCAAGATTATAGTTCTAACTATGGTACTACTTATAGTGTACGTGTTTCTACTACTTCTCAGACTTCACATTCAGCATTTACTACAGTTTCTCAGTGGAATGAGTCAAGTTTTAGCACTTCTTATACTAAAAAAACTGTTGATTTGAGTGCATATGCTAATCAAAATGTTTATGTAGCTTTTGTGATGTCTCAGGATGATGGCGATAGCTGGTATATAGATAGTCTTTTAATAAAAGGCAATTGTGACCCTACTCTTACTTTAGATTTAGGTGAAGATATAGACACTATCTGTGGGCAAGAAATTACTATTGATGCGGGTGATGAATTTGCTACATATCTATGGTCAGACCAATCTACTGGCCAAACTATCACTTTAGTACCTCAAAATGGTCAAAATTATACCTATTCATTGACAGCTACTGATTATTGCGGTTGCACTTATATCGATGAAATTAATATTACTTGCCATATAATTGATTTTATTAATGATTATGATAATGATTATTCTTTATACTGGTCTAATGATTATCAAGCTCTCATATTTAATAATAAATCTAATGAACAAATTGCAATATCTATTTATAATTCTCTCGGTATGTGCGTTATAGAAAATCAAATAATAAATGCTAATAGTACTGAAAATATTTATTTAAATAATATAGCTGACGGAGTGTATTATTCTCATATTACTATAAATAATAAAGTCAAAGTATCACCTTTTATAAAATATTAAACAATGAAAAATCTATTCTTTTTTATAATAGGCTTCGTTTTTATAGGAACTAATCTGCTATTTAGTCAATCAAACATTAATAATGATTTATTTGATGGTAGAAAAGAAATATTTATAGCTATCCCAACACAAAATAATAATATTAATATTGATGTGCTTAGTCATACTATCTATATTGATAAAATAACTACTGACACTATTTACGCATATGTTACTATTAATCAATACGAGAGCTTTAATGATCTAAATCTTAATTTTATAAAACTTACTCCACCTAGTATGAGGTTGAGTGAGGCTGAGCTAAATATGAAAGATGAATCTGATATTTTAAATAAACAAATAACTAGTTGGGATTACTATCCTACATATAGTGCATATCTAACTATAATGCAACAATTTTCTCAAAATTATCCTGGTCTTTGTAAATTAGATACAATAGGAACAACTGTTGAAGGTAGACTCATACTATCTGCAATAATTTCTGATAACATACAATTAAATGAAAAAGAACCTAAAATTTTCTTTACCTCTTCAATGCATGGTGACGAAGTAACTGGCTATGTACTTATGTTACACTTAATAGATTATTTATTGCAGAATTATAATTCTAATACTCGAATTCACAAAATTGTTGATTCTTTAGAGATACATATCAATCCTTTAGCAAATCCAGATGGCACATATGCAAGCGGTAATAATACTGTGAGTGGAGCTACTAGAGATAATGCTAATAGTATGGATATAAATAGGAATTTCCCAGTTCCTAATGGTAGTATAGGCGAAGATAATACTTACTCAATGGAGACAGAGACACAAGCTTTTATGAACTATGGCAAAGAATATCCTTTTGTGATGGCTATAAATTTTCATGGCGGAGCAGAGATTGCTAACTATCCTTGGGATTACAAAACTGCTGATCATCCCGATAAAACATGGTGGAAATATATTTGTAAAGAATATGCAGATACAGCACAATATTATAGTCCTAGTGGATATTTCGAATATCAACCCTCTGGAGCAGACTACCCTGGTGTAACAGAAGGAGCTTCTTGGTATGTAGTAAGTGGTTCTAGACAGGATTGGATGAACTACTTCACTCATTGTAGAGAAATAACTCTTGAAATTTCTACTACTAAAACTCCTGCTGCTAATGAACTTGAAAATTTCTGGACATATAATTATCATAGCTTTTTAAACTATTTAGAACAAGCAATTTATGGCATTAGAGGAACTGTAATAGATGGCTGCACTGGTAATCCTATGAAGGCTTTGATAACTATTTATAATCATGATGCAGATAGCAGCCAAGTATATTCACACCTGCCTCATGGTGATTATTACAGACCTATAGCTGCTGGCACTTGGACTATGATAGTCTCTGCACCAGGCTATCAATCTGATACTATTACTAGCATTACAATACAAAACAAAAGTATAGCTGTGAGAAATATAACTTTATATCCATATCCACCAGTAGCTGATTTTACTACAGATGTTACAAATACCTGCACTGGCATTGTTAATTTTATCAATAATAGTACAACTAGTGTGAATAGTTCTTTTGTGTGGTACTTTGGAGATGGATCTACTAGTAATGAATCTAACCCAACGCATTTTTATACTCAGAATGGTACTTATAGCGTCAAACTAAAAATAACAAGTTGCGCTGGAGTAGATTCAGTAATTTATAATAACCTCATTACAGTTGAAATGCCCGATAGCCCTTCTTTATCACAAACAAATTACAATGTATGCTATGGAGAAGGAATAACAATTCAAGCTACTGCAAATGGAGATATTTATTGGTACAGTGATAATGTCGGCAATTCAATTATCAACACGGGAAATCAATATTCCCTTAGCAATATACTAAATGATGATACTATTTATGTAAATAATGCAATAAGCAGTACCTATTATGGCGGTAAAACTGATAACAGTGGTACAGGCGGATATTTTAATTATAATGTAGAACATGGCCTATATTTCAATTGTTTACAATCTGTCAATCTAAAATCTGTAAAAGTATATGCTAACTCTACTGCCGATAGAACTATTACATTGTATGATAGTAATTCTAATGAGATTTATTCTCAAACAATAAACATACCATCTGGTGAGAGTCGCATCAATCTAAATTGGCAAATACCAATAGGAAATAATCTAAAAATTACTGCATCTACTTCTCCCAATTTATATAGAAATGG
>Ga0209719_1002559_pt1 | contig 18562 bp, 13 predicted proteins | sample AD_JPNAS2_MetaG_FD_184421 | JGI IMG/M metagenome (GOLD analysis project Ga0209719, IMG submission 184421) | Active sludge microbial communities of municipal wastewater-treating anaerobic digesters from Japan - AD_JPNAS2_MetaG (SPAdes) (version 2) | ecosystem: Engineered > Bioreactor > Anaerobic...
TGAACATCCAGCCCAACGGCGACGCGCCCACCCTCGGGACGGCCGGCTTCATGATCGCGAACGGCACGGTCGTGCTCGGCGAAGGCGGCGGCAACACGTATGTCAACCAGAACTACGATACGCAGATTGGTGCGTGGACGACCTCCGACGGACTGGAAACCGCCGGCACGCTCGAAATCCGCGGCGGTGTCAACCGATTCCAATCCTGGTTCAACATCGGCAAGCAGAACGGCACCGCTGTGACCGCTCCCACGCCCGTGCAATCTACGCTGCGCATCTACGGCGGCTCGACAACCCTTGAAAAGGCGCTCGACATGGGGCGTAACAAAATGGGACAGGGCACATATCCGCAGCACTGCGCCCCGCGTTTCGAGATGCACGGCGGCACCTTGACCATCTCCGGCCAGTTCAAACTCGGCAACGACATCGGCGCCAACTCCACCGTGTTCCATGACGGGGGGACCATCTACTGTGGTGAGATCTCTTTTGGGGGTTCAACCGGCAGAACGACCAACCTGCTTGAGATCTGTGATTCGGCCTATCTCCAAGGCTGGAACATGTTCGGCGCCAACAGTTCAGTCAACACCAACATCGTCCGCGACGGCGGCGTCCTCGCGCTCAACACCGTACGCAACAACAACGGCACGCTCACCATGGTTTTCGACGGCGGCTATTTCAGGACGCGCCTCAGTACGGGCACAACGGTAGACGCACTTGCTGCCTCACTCACCGATGTCCTGATCGGTGCGAAAGGCATGACCGTCATTCTTGATGGCAACAACGCCACCGCGAATTTCGCTGCGGCGCTGACCCCCGCTCCCGGTGCCGCACCGGACGGCGGCCTGACGGTCTCCAATCTTTACGTCAGCACCTCGGCTACGCTCGGTCTCAATGCGGTAAACACCTACACCGGCCCCACCAAAATCTTCTCCGGCAAGGTGGCCACGGGCCAACTCGGCACCCTGCCGGCGGCATCCGACCTGTCCGTCGCCTCGGGGGCGGCGCTCATCATCACGAACATGTCGCAAACCGTGTCTTCCCTCACGCTCGGCACGGCAGGCGGTGACACCACCTCCGTTTCCCTCGGGCTGCTCAGAGGTGTGACGCTCAATGTCTCCGGCGCATTCGCGAACCTCAACAACTCCCCGCTCAGTGTCTCGCTCTTTGAAAACGCGGGATCATCCGACCCGCTCACGATACCCGGCACGTACACCCTCCTCACCGTTCCGCTGGCGCATGCGCAGACCTTGAGCGACCTGCATGTGACGCTCGCCAATCCCGCTTCCGGTGCCGTCTGCACATTCAGCACAGTCACGGATACTACCACGGCGTCGCTGGTCGCCACGGTCGCGGCCGCAACCACGCTGGGCGATGTCTGGATCAACCCGGCAGGCGGCGACTGGGCAACCGGCGCGAACTGGCAGGGCGGTACGCCGGTCAACGCGGCAGGCGCCACCGCTACATTCTCGACGGAATCGCAAGCGGGCGGCGCGACCGTCTCGCTCGCTTCGGACGTGACGCTCGGCGGCCTCTCCTTCTCCGCCGCCAACGGCTACACCTTGACCGGTGCCCAACTCGCCTTCAACAACGGCGCGGCCAATGCGGCCATCAGCGCGACACTGGGTTCCAACATCGTGGCCTCGGCCGCAGGCTTTTCCGGTCCTGCCCTCTTCACAACGACCAACGGCAGCGCCATCATGGTCACAGGCGCACTCACCGGCGGACATGAAATTACCGTGAACCCCACCCCGCGCGAGGGCGGCACGGTCGCGTTCGACAACGCCGTCGGCTTCACGGGCAGGCTCGCCACCGGCAGCGGCCGCACGATCATCGACTCGCTCGCCTTCGTGAAGGATCCCGCCGACCTTGTGCTCGGTCCCGGCACGCTGCGTTACACCGGATCGGGCGAGACCATTCCCGGACTCACCATCAACTCCGGCAGCGCGCGGAGTTCGATCGTCGCTATCGACAACGATCTCACGTTGCTCTCGTGCAGTCTCGGCACGGGGATCTTCATCAAGTCCGGTCCCGGCACGCTCACGCTCGCCGGCACGGGATCGTTCCGCCTCGGCAACACCGGATCGAACTACAACGTCAATGACCTGATTGGCTATCCCGCCAACGGCGACTCCGCATCGTCCGCCATCCAAAGCGCGCTGATCGCGGAAGGAGTGATGGTCATCGGTGCGGTCGGCGACGACGCTAACGCGCCGAATGTCGTGGCCGAAGGCGACTTCTGGGTCGGCACACACACGACCGCTCTGGGCACCGAGACGACGGGCGATCTGATCATGAACAACGGCACGCTCACGGTCGGAAGTGTGTTCGGCATGGGCTATTACAACGGCGACACCGTCACCGCCCCGCAAGGACTTGCGCCCAAAATAATCATCAACGGCGGCACCATCAACAGTGGAACCCTGATGCTGGGCTGGGACTATCGCGGAATCCAGACCTGCCGCCCCGAAATGACCGTTAACGGTGGCACGGTCAACGTGTCCGGTGTTTTCGGGCTGGGCGCCAACGGCGGCGTGAATGCCACCAACACCTTCATCATGAATGGCGGCACGCTGAATGCGCAATCCCTCTCCTGTGGATATCGGTGGACCAACGGCATGACCAACTCGCCCGCCTATGTCCACCTGAACGGCGGCGAACTCAACCTGATCTATGATTTGGAACTCGCCAGATACGCTTCGGAGAGCACGCTCTACCTGAACGAAGGAGCGACGCTCCGTCTCAGGCGCATCACCACCAGCAACGGCAAATCCGAGGCCTACTTCAACGGCGGCGTGCTGCGGCCCACGGGGCACATCGGCATCAAGCAGGCGTACATTGGCGAGAAGGGCCTCATCCTGGACACCAGCGATGCCCCGACCAATTCGTACTTCGGCGGTGACGCCGGCTGGTGCGAGCTGATGATGAACATCGCAAGCGACCCGGCACTCGGCGGCGTCACTGCGGACGGCGGCATTGTCAAGCGCGGCATAACCGGCTTCTGCATGCGCCCGACCTACGCCTACACCTTCACGGGTCCCGTCCGCGTGGAAGAGGGTATCTTCGGTCTCCAAGGATCGTCCCTTGCCGACAAGGTGCTTTACATGTTGCCCAGTTCCTACCTGAGGGCCAGCAATCGGGACCAGTGGATCGGCGACCTCACTCTGGGTGAGGCGAACGCGAGTACGCCCGTGATTCTGGATATCGTGGACGACGGCAAGGGAAGCGGCTATGTGGTCTCCAACACGCTGAGCGTCCTCTCTCCCGTGCAGATCGGCATGCATCCGGGCGGCAACACCGCCGGTTGCATGGGCATGGTCAACGGCACGCACACGGCACTCGTCTATCGGGCGGCCTGCGATGCGGCGATCGACATCGCCCACTTCAGCATCGTGGACGGCTTCCCGACCAAATTGGGCGCGGTCGCCAAGGTCGATATCACCGACGGCGACTACGCCGGTTGGAAGGCGATCATCATGACCGTCAGCGACAACCCCAACCCGGACGCCGCCACGTGGATATCCACTTTGGCGGGCGGCGTATGGGGCATCGGCACCAACTGGGAAGGCGGAACAGTCCCCGAAAGCAAGCGCGACGCACTGGTCGCCTTCAACCCCGCCGAAGCGGCGGACGTGCCGGTCAACGTTGACGCGCCGGTCAAGCTCGGCAGCTTCGCCCTCACGGCGGTCGATGCCGCCTCCGGCTACACCTTCTCCGGTCAGCCGTTGACGGTGGAAAACACCGACAACATCAACCCCGCGACGATTGCGGTCAACTCGGGCGATCACACGTTCGGTGCGCCGATCAACAACGACTGGCCGCGCAACTCGTCGGGCGACGCGAACTCCGTCGCCATCGACACCGCATCCGGTGCCACCGCACGCCTTGCCGGCACCATCTCCGCCCAGGGCGCACTCCGCGTCAACAAGGTTGGCAGCGGCGGCGGCACGACCTTGGTCGACGGGCTGCACACCTACACGGACGGCTTGAACGTCCGCTCCGGCATGGCAATCGTCGACACATGGAACGAAGCCGGTGTGCCCGGCCCGCTCGGGATCTCCGGCAATCCGACGATCGGCCCCGGCACCTTCTACTACAGGGGCCCGCACACCGCCACGGCGCGCGGCCTGACGCTGAATGCCGGCAGCAACTCGCGCACCTGCATCATCCGCACGGACAACGACTTGACCATCGGCGGCGTCTTCAACAGTACCTCCGGCGGCTTCGTCAAGACCGGCCCCGGCACGCTGCGCCTCGTCGGCTCCGGCACCAACAAGCTCTGCACGGCGGGCAATAGCTCGAACTGGAATCTACTCAGAGACTGGCCGGCGAACGGCGATTCGCCCAATCCCAGTGTCCAGACCGGTTTCGGTGCCACCATGGTCGACGAGGGCGAACTCGTGATCGGCGCGCCGGGACAGGTCATGAACTACGCCACAACCGGATCTCGCGACATGTTTGTCGGTGCGCAGATGCGCGGCTGGGCGTACACGACGAACACGGCTACGCTCACGGTGCTGGACGGCACCTTCAACTGTAACTCATGGCTCTACATCGGCCACTGCTTTGTCCGCGACTATGATCCGACGACCGGTGCCTACGCACCGACCTACGCCACGTACAACCAATACGGCGGCACGGTCAACCTGCAAACGTTCGCCATGGCGTATGACCTCGGTCCCTACAACCACTCCTGCCAGGCTGTCGCAAACATCTACGGTGGCCAGATGAATATCAGTGACGTCTTCCGCTTCGGGCAGACCTACAACAAGACCGGCATCAATCCGCCGCACGCCACGATCAATATGTACGACGGTGTCATCAACCACTACAACAAGGCAAGCAAACCTTACGGCACACACATGGGCTACTACAGCTCTGCGACTGAAGGCAACAACGCCCGGAAGCGCGCCTGCGACGCGACGCTGAACATGTACGGCGGCGAGTTCCGCGACGTGCAGCGCATCTACATGGGCGGCAACGCCTCCACCTCCAGACTCAACCTGCACGGCGGCAAGATCGTCTGCGAGAACATCTTCCTGCAGAACACGGCCACCGGCACCGACTATGACTTCTTCGCAGGCGGCAAGGCGTACATCTACTGGAACGGCGGTGAGTACTGGCCGCTTGGCTCGAACAGCGCCAACCGTACCTTCGGCGGCCTCACGCAGGTCATGATCTCGACCAACGGCGCGGTCATCGACACGTCGTACCTCGCCGCAGATGCGGTCTACACGGTCAGCCAGGCTCTTGAGCATGATACCGTGCTCGACACCGCGGACGGCGGCTTCACCAAACGCGGCACGGGTACGCTCGCGCTCAGCGGCGCGAACACCTTCGACGGTTGGACGACGGTGGAAGGCGGCGCACTGCGCGTGCAGCATGCCGCCGCGCTCTCATCGAGCGTCAACGTCAAGGCGGACGCCGCGCTGGATATGGATGGCGCGTCCTACGATGTGATCAATCTCACCGGTACGGGCGCAGCCACAAACGGCACGACGCGCATGACGGGCGCCTTCACCATCGGCGAAACCGACAGCGCGGTCGGCGCATCCTTCACCTTCGATAACGTGACCTTCGCCAGCGGTTCGACCGTGAAGTGCGATGCGGCTGCAAACGGTTCCGCAAACGACACCTTTGTTGTGAACGGCGCACTCACAGCCGAAGGCGTCGTGAATCTGGACTTCGGTCGTACCGAGGCAGATCCGCTCGCCAAAACGTTCTACATCAAGCTGGCAGATTTCGGCACTTGCGGGGGCATTCGCTTCCGCGCCGTCAACACCGGCTTGCCGAGCAACTATGCGCTCCAGACGCTCATAGAAAATCAAGCCGTCTATGTCAAACTGATTCAGGGCGGCACCACCTTTACACTGCGCTAAAACGGCCATAACGAACCCACTAACTACATACCTAGTTGTTTCTCACAGAAGGCACGAAGGGGCACGCAGGGTGATAAAAATTTTAAAGCCCCTTCGTGCCTTCGCCTTTCTTCCGCGCTACGCTTGTCACCATGCCCCCATTCATGTATAGTCCCCGTTTGCCTACGTGCCCAACGCTCACGCTGGTGCATTGAGCGTCCGCTTGCTGATCGCAACGAGAAGGGTAAAGGGGAGCAGGGAGTCGGGAACTAAGGACTAAAAAATGCTCGATATCGATTATCTCTTATGGTGGCAGCATATCCGGGAACTGACCGGCCATCGGTTTGATGAGGTGGCCTGGCATCTCTCGGATATCGGTCACTGGTTCGAAAGTTTTTTTATCCCGGCAATCGTCTACTGGGCCATCGACCGCAAAACCGGTGTATTCTGTAATCTGGCGCGGAATATGGCGCTGGTGTTCACCCAGTTCCTAAAAACCTCAATCTGCGCCTATCGGCCGTGGGTACGCGACGACCGCATCGTACCGATCGCGGCGGCATTGCCTTCGGCGACAGGCTTCTCCTTCCCCAGCGGACATACGGTCAATGCGACGACCGTTTTCCTCGGGCTGGCAGCGTGCTGGAAAAACACGGCGTTCCGTTGGTTCGCCGTCATCTTTGTGTTGCTGATCGGACTGTCGCGCAACTTCCTGGGGGTTCATACGCCGCAGGATGTACTCGGCGGATTCGCGGTCGCCATCTTCGCGCTTTTCCTGATGAGCAGAATCGCGCGTGCGTTGGAACAACGTCCCGAAAGAAAAAACATCTGCTTGGCGGTCGGTGTGGCGGCTGGTGTGGCGCTGCTCATCTTCTCGATGATACGGGAGCCAATCATCCGCGCGACCATGCCGAAGATTGATTCGTTCAAGATCGTGATCGATGATTACCGCTGCGCCGGATGCTGGATGGGCTCGTTGATCGGATGGTATCTTGAGCGCCGCTACGTTCGCTTTGAAACCGCCGGATTGCGTCTGTGGCAGCGTGTACTGCGCGGTGGACTTGGCGCGGCAATCATGCTGTTCGCCATCATCCCTTGCTTCCATTGGATCGAGGGGCTCTTGGGGAAACACGGCGGCGGCACGGTGGGCATGTTTGTGATCCAGTTCTACATCATGTTCGTCTGGCCGTGGGTGATGAAGCGCTTTACGGTGTTTGGTACCGGTGAATACAAGGAGACAGAATGACTGCCGAGCAACAGAAAAAATTCAAATACTGGCAGCGGCGCACGATCATCGCGACCATGTTCGGTTACGCGCTCTTCTACTTTGTCAGGAAGAACCTCAGCGTCGCGATGCCGGCGCTGTCGGAGGATTTGGGGATATCCAAAGCCGATCTGGGAATTTTTCTGACGCTGCACGGATTGCTGTACGGCTTGTCGCGTTTTGTGAACGGTTACTGGGCGGACCGCATGAACGCGCGGATCTTCATGACAGCGGGACTTGTGCTCTCCGCCATCATGAACATCGCGTTTGGCTGTCAGTCGTTGACGGTACTGCTGGGCGCGGCGTGGGTGCTGAACGGCTGGGTACAGGGTATGGGCTTCCCGCCGTGCGCGCGCCTGCTGACCCACTGGATACCGCCGGAACAACTGGCCACAAAGATGTCGTTCTGGAACACCTCGCACTCCATCGGGGCAAGCTTGGTCGTGGTTTTCTGCGGCGCGCTAGTGGGCTTCGGCTGGCGCTGGTGCTTTTTTGTGCCTGCGGCCATCGCCCTGTTCGGCGCGGGCATACTGTGGCTGGCGCTGCGTGACACGCCCTCGTCGGTCGGACTGCCGGAACTGGGCGAGGGCGAGGCACGTACGAAACAAAAAGAAAACACCGCCGAGTTCCGCGCCTTCTTGCGCAAGCATGTGTTTCGCAACCCGTCCATCTGGTTTCTCTCCTTCGCCAACTTCTTTGTCTACATCGTGCGCTATGCAGTGCTGGACTGGGGCCCCACTCTGCTGAAAGAATCGAAGGGACTCTCGATCGTCCACGCGAGCTGGATGGTGGCCGCCTTCGAGATCGCGGGTGTCGTGGGGATGGTCGCCGCAGGCTGGGCGACCGACCGCTTCTTCGGCGGACGCGGGCCGCGCACCTGCGCGGTGTGCATGACGATGACCGCGCTGTTCGTCTTTCTTTTCTGGTGGCTGCCCTCGCCGTCGATCTGGTTGGCGACAGCCCTGCTGATGGGCGCCGGCTTTTTCATCTACGGCCCTCAGGCACTGATCGGTATTTCGGCGGCGAACCTGGCGACCAAGCGCGCGGCGGCGACAGCCTCGGGCTTCACAGGCATCTTCGGTTATTTGAGCACGATTGTTTCGGGCTGGGGACTGGGCTGGATCGCACACCACCGTGGCTGGGATGCGGTCCTTATGACCATGCTGGGCGCGGCGGCCATCGGCTGGCTGATGTTCGTCTGCATCTGGCGCGAGAAACCCCACGGCTATGACGCATGATGGAGGAGAAAACGCTTCGCATGTCTTTTGATCTCAACAAAAAAAAGGTGTTTGTGTGTGACCTCGACGGCACGCTGTTTATGGGACCGCACCCGATTGAACCGGCGGTCCGCTTCGTGATCGACTCATGTAACAGCAAACGATTCGCCTTTTACTATCTGACCAACAACACTTCAAAGACGCCGGACGCCTATATCAAAAAGATCGGCGGCGCGGGCATACCGGTCACCGAAGAGCAGATCCTGACGCCGTTGATCACACTCGAGAACTACATCCGCGAACAGGCTTACCGCTCAGTATATATGGTCGCCAGCGAAGCGGTGGTCGCCCATCTGCAAGGGCTGCTGCCGGATGTCACCTTCGAGTTCGCGCCCGAACGCAACGAGTTGATGGTACTGGCGTATGACGCGGAACTGACCTACGAAAAGCTGCGCCGCCTGGCCGTCCTGTACAACGCCCGCCCCGAGATGGACTTCGTCGCTACGCACCCCGACACCTGTTGTCCGAGCGAGCACGGTCCGATTCCAGATGTCGGCGGCATGCTCAAGCTGCTTAAAGCCACCAACGGCATGACGCCCAGACACATCTTCGGCAAGCCCTCACCCAGCCTGATGGACCCCGTGTTGAAACGCTTCGCACGCGAAGAGATCGCGGTGGTCGGCGACCGGCTTTATACCGACAAAGCGATGGCCGACCGTGCCGGCGTGGATTTTGTCTGCGTGCTCTCCGGCGAAACCACCCGCGAAAGCCTCGCCGCCTACGACGGCCCTCCCCCCGCCGTGGTCGTTGAACAGTTCGGTGAGTTAGCCTTTTCTTTATTTTTTTGTGGAGGTTGACAGAGAAGCGTTTAAGGCGTACACTTACGGGCAGATTCTTTTCAGAGAGGTGGGTTATGGGCAGAAAAAAATCGGACGCATTTGTAAAAACATCGAAAAAGCGGTTTGAAGTGGCGGATGCCAGCGAGGTAAAGCTGGGCGTCGGCGGCAACTTCAGAGCTGAGCAGATCGGCACGCTGGGTGGCTCCGATAATGTTGAATAGCAGTTCCGTGTCGGGTGCGTGATACGGTTTGTTCATGCCGCACACCTCGTCTACCTTTGATCTGGCGGGCATCCGTTTTATATTTGAGGGTCTGGCGCCGGGCGATTTCAACACCCACTTCCACCGTTTTCTCGTTGAGGCACCGGTCGCGTCGGCCGATCTCTTCTGTACTGTCACATGTGGTGGCGCGAATCCTGATCTCCGTCAGTTGCGTTCGGACATCGCATGGAATTTTCAGGAGCTGGGTGGCGACGTCTGTCTGACAGGAGCCAATCCCGGCGGCGAGGTGATGTGGCGCATGACCGGCCATGCGCCGTTTGAGCAGCTCCACTTCGAATGGCACCCTACCGCTTTCGATGCGATGTACCGCGATAAGGTGTATGGCCCTTACAACATTGTGGCCATTCTGGCACTGGTGTTGCGTCTGCTACCGCTCGGTGGATTGGTCCTGCACGGCTCGGCGCAGGTGATCGACGGGGCGGGTATCCTCTGCACGGGGCCTTCGGGGCAGGGCAAGAGCACAATCTCGCGGCTATTCCATCAATGCGGCCGGACAGTCCTGACGGACGAGCACCCGATCCTGCGCCGCGATGGGGAGGGGTTCAGGGTTTACGGCTCGCCGTGGCCCAGCTCCGGCGGTTTTGTTGCGGCCGAGTCTGTCCCGCTGAAAAAAATCTACTTCATTGAGCACGGCCCCGCGCAGGAAATCTTGCCGCTGACGCGTCGCGAGGCGGTGCTGCGGTTACTGGATGTGGCGATGGTGCCGTGGATGAATCCGGCGTTCTTTGATCCGCTGATCCCGACGTTGGAAGCTGTGATCCGTGAGGTGCCGTTCGCCCTGTTGCGCTTCCGTCCCGACACCTCAGTGGCCGATGTTGTCTGCCGCGACCTAGCAGAGTAGGTTTCGGATTTTATCAGACGTGTCGAATTTTCTCCGCTGGCGCACTAACCATGTCATCGGTTGGCTTTACACACCGACCGTCTCTTGGGTATTATCGAGCCATGTTTACAGGATATACACGCGAGTTAATTTCTGATCTTCACTTGCGGTGGTCACGCATGCAGGAAGCACTGCGCACCGATGGCGCAGATGCGCTGCTGGTCGCCACCAACGTGAATCTTTTTTACACCGCAGGCCGTGTCTTTATGGGGTTCATCTACCTGCCGGCAGAAGGTACGCCCTGGTTTTTTGTGCGTCGTCCCGTCGGTCTGCAGGGCGATACCGTGGCTGATGTGCGTAAACCCGAACAGATCCCAGAGTTGCTGCGTAACGCCGGTGTGGCCTTGCCCCGGCGCATCTTGCTCGAATCCGACGATCTGACCCACAGCGAATGGCTACGGTTGTCGGCGGTGTTCGGCGATGCCGAGTGCGCCGATGGTTCGGCGCTGCTGCGCCGTTGCCGCGCTATCAAGACGCCGTATGAAATCGGGATCATGAAAAAGACCGGCAGTCGCCACGCAGCCATCATCCCGCAGTATGCCGCCGTCTACGAGCCGGGCATGACCGATCAAGAGTGGTCGGTGGAGATGTTTCACCTGATGCTCAAGGCCGGCAGCTTGGGTCTTTTCCGTATCGCCGGCAACAGTATGGAGGTGTTTATGGGTACCGTGCTGGCCGGGGACAACGGCGGCGCTGCCTCGCCCTATGATTTCGCGCTCGGCGGCGCGGGCCTGCACCCCTCGATACCGATCGGTCAAAGCGGTGTGCGCCTGACTGACGGCATGGCTATAATGGTTGATATCGCTGCTAATTTCTATGGTTACCTGACCGACTGCACGCGCACCTTCTCGATCGGTCCGCTGGCTCCCCAAGCGCGCGATGCGCATCAGGTGGCGATTGAGATCCAGCGTGCCATTGCCGCCGCAGGCGTGCCCGGCGCGCGCTGTGAAGACCTCTATGCCCTTGCACTGGCGCGGGCCGCTGAAGCTGATCTCGCTGACTGCTTCATGGGCCTCTCGCAAAAGGCCCGCTTCGTAGGCCACGGCACCGGCATCGTAATCAACGAACAGCCCGTACTAGGTGCACGTTCAACCGACACATTGGCCGCCGGCATGTGCATCGCGCTTGAACCCAAATTTGTGGTCCCCGGTAGCGGCGCGGTCGGTGTAGAAGACACCTTTCTGGTTACGCCGAACGGTATGCAGTGCATCACTCCCTGCGATCCAGCGATCATCGAACTTTAGCGCCTTTGGAGGAAATTTAGGAGTTAGGATTTAGGAGTTAGGAGTTTTCTACTTCTGAGTTCAGCGTTCTGAGCTACCTCACAACCTTACAGCCTTAACTCCTTACTACCTATCGCGGGCTCCGCCCGCATGAGAGTGATGACACAGACTTTACAAGATATGCTGACTGATCTCGGTGTGACGCACTTCGGTGAGGTCGTGGTCGAATCGATCGTCTTTAACTCTGCGTTCCGTGCGGCATGCGTCGCCAATCAGTGCGGCAAATACGGCACCAACTGGGCCTGTCCGCCCGGTGTCGGCACACCGGAAGAACTGGCCGACCAAGTGCGCCGCTTCACGCGCGGGCTGGTGATCCAAACCGTCTGGCCGCTAGTGGACAGTTTTGATTTTGAAAGCATGATGGATAGTGCCGCGCGCCACAACAATCTGTTCCGTCGCGTAGTGGCACATATGGCCGCACGGCAGACACCGATGCTGGCCTTAAGCGCGGGGGCTTGCGAACGTTGCGAAACCTGCGCCTACACGCGCGGCGAGCCCTGTCACATGCCCGACCAGATGATCGCGTCGCTGGAGGCATACTGTATTGATGTGGCCGCGTTGTTGGAGGCAGCGGGGCTCCGCTACAACAATGGCCCCGGCACCGTTTCGTATGTCGGGTTGATTCTGGTTTAGATTATGGACACGATGACGCCAGAGCAGCGTCGCCGCTGCATGTCGCGCATCCGCAGCAAAGACACCGCCCCAGAGTGGCGGGTGCGCCGGATGGTGCATGCGATGGGTTTCCGCTACCGGCTGCATGTCAAGCACTTGCCGGGGTGTCCGGACATTGTGTTGCCACGCCATCGAAAGATCATTCTGGTGCACGGCTGTTTCTGGCATGCACACGGTTGCGCCGCAGCACGTCACACGCCTTCCACGCGCACGAATTTCTGGAAAAAGAAGTTCGTGCGCAACGCCGCGCGCGACCGCGCCGTATTACGTCAGCTTTGGCAGGCCGGTTGGCGCGTGCTGGTGGTGTGGGAGTGCGAAACGCACGACGCCGCGCAGTTGCGCACCATTCTCGCTGACTTCCTCATGCCCGCGCCAGGCGGCACGAATCCAGCGCTGACCGACCAGCATGCACTCTACGACCTCGTCGCCGAAACGCCGGAGGAGTATTCTTCCTAGTGACAGCCCCCCGGGAACGTGGTACCTTAAAAAGCACTCGCAGAACCTCTGTGGGGTAATGCTTGATGATGTTATGAAAAGGAGAAACGACCATGATCAGTGAAAAAATGACCCAGGCGATCAACGATCAGATCAACCGCGAATTTTACTCAGCCTTCCTCTACCTCGCCATGGCGAATGACGCGATGGACAAAGGATTTAAGGGCGCGGCACACTGGCTCACCCTTCAGTTCGAAGAGGAGCAGGAGCATGCGATGAAGTTCTCTGCATACCTGCAGGACCGTGGCGCCAAGGTCAAGCTGGCCGCGATGGATATGCCGAAGACCGAGTGGAAAGACCTGCAGGCGATATTCACGGAAGTGCTCGCCCACGAGAAACAGGTCACCGCATGGATCAATGAGATCAATGCCCTCGCGATCGCCGAGAAGGACTACGCCACACAAAATATGCTACGCTGGTTCATCGACGAGCAGGTGGAGGAGGAAGCCAATGCGTCGGATGTGATCTGGATGCTTGAGATGAGTGCCGGATCGAAGGGTGCTCTTTTCATGGCCGACAAGACCTTGGGCGGTCGCAAGGACGACTGAATGAAAGTTCATGTCTTAAAGAGTTCTGAAGAGATGGCACGCGCTGCCGCCGCCGATGCGGCGGCAGTGCTCAGACAGGCACTGGCCGAGCGCGGTGAGGCACGCTTAATCGTGGCAACCGGCGCCAGCCAATTCGGTTTCCTGCAAGCGCTGACGCAGACGCCTGATATCGCTTGGTCGCAGGTCACGGCGTTTCATTTGGATGAGTACGCGGGACTGCCGGTTACGCATCGCGCCAGTTTCCGCGCTTATCTGCGTGAGCGCCTTGTCGGCGCGCTACCGACCCCGCTGCGTGCCTTTGTCGAGGTCGATGGCGAGGCGGCGGATCTTGAGGCGGAGTGCGAGCGACTGAGACAGTTGGTCGACGCCGCGCCGATTGATGTCGCGTGCATAGGAATCGGCGAGAACGGCCATCTGGCCTTCAATGACCCGCCGGCCGATTTCGAGACCGATGCGGCGTATCTGGTTGTAACACTGGACGAAGCCTGCCGCCGCCAACAGGTGGGCGAGGGCTGGTTCGCGACGCTGGATGAGGTGCCCACACAGGCGATCTCGATGTCCATCCCGCAGATCATGAAGAGCCGCCGCATCGTCTGCACCGTGCCGGATGCGCGCAAGGCCGCAGCCGTCAAAGGGGCCGTGGAAGGGCCGGTCACGCCGCTCTGTCCGGCCTCGATCCTGCAACGCCACCAGGGATGCGCGCTCTATCTGGACAGCGATTCCGCTTCCGCGCTACGCGCGGAAAGCATTTAGGATTTGGGATTTAGGATTTAGGAGTTTTCCTAACTCTTAACTCCTAAATCCTACCTGTCAACTCCACTCAGAGTCCGTCGCCGTCTTTTGTGAGCTTGAATTCGGCTTGCTTTGCGGCGCCGGCGGCATCTTTCCAACTCACGCGATAGGTGCCTTTGAAGCCGCGGAAGGCGACCTTGCCATTCGCGTCGGCCTTGAGCGTCAGGCGCGTCTTCCATTCGTCGTTGATCAGCTTGTTCAGCGCGTGGAAGGCTGGCTTGGGCTCCATTTTGCGCGTGAACAGGCCGGAAACCGAGGGCTCGCCCGGTGCGCCGCAATCATCTACCACGTTCCACCAAGTGATACCCATCATCGGTTCCACGCTGAACCAAGTGCGGTAGAGGTTGCGCGTGAGCACCGCTTGGATCTGCATGCCGCGCGCGTCGTTATTGGGCGAGGTGATGGTGATCTCACTCAAATGCAGCGGCAGACCGGCTTTGGCCAGCGCACCCATCGTGTCCCAAATCTGTTGCGGTGTGTTGATCGGCATGCCGATGGGCTGGCCGTCGGCCAGTTTCAGACAGGCCTCTGGGTTGAACAGGTGCATCTGCGTACCCATGATGTCGATCCGACAGCCGCGCGCGCGCAGATCGTTGACTTGGCGCGTGTAGGCCTCGTTGTTCAAATAGTCGTTGATGTTGAGCATCACGTTTTTCGGGAAGATTGCGCCGACGGTCTGGAACGCCTGCCACGTGTAATCCCCCGGCATCAACCCGTAATGGCTTTTGCAAATCGCATCGCCCGGCACCATCAGGCCCCGGCTGAAATCGGTCGCGCTTTCGTTGACCACGTCCCAACTGTGGATGCGTCCCTGATAGCGTTGTGCTAGCTCTGCGGCGCGCTTTTCGAACAGGCGCTTCATCTCGCGCGTGTAGACCGGGATCTGCTCGGCGATCTGCGCGGGGGTCAGTTTGGCCAGCCCTTCTTTTCCGAGCTTCTGGATATTCTCCTTTTCGTCAGCCGGACAGAAATTTTCGAACAGCCACTCAGGATGGTGCCATCTGCGGTTGCCCCAGATGATCGGATGACCGTGCATGCGAATGCCTTTGCTCTCGCAGAATGCGATCACGGGCTCGGCTGCCGGACGACGCCAGTGGGTCTCATTCTTCGGATCTTTGCTGGCGCTCCAATAGGCCGCAGAGTCGCGCTCCTCCGCTTGGAAACGGGGTTTGCCGGGCTCTAGCTCAAATTTTTTCCAGTAGAATGCGAGCGTCGCCGAGTTGAACAGCGTGCCGTATAGCTCTTTGTATTTGCGGTTGCATTCGTCCGAACCGAGTTGGTCAAAGTTGAAGATATGCGCACCGAAGATAAACGCGTGCGATATCTGCTCGACCTTGACCTCTGCACCGGCCAGCACGCCGGGTAGCGTGAGGGCTGCATCCGCCTTACGGTGCTGGTCGATGCGGCGGTCGATCTCGCGCTGGACCTCTGGATTCCAGATCTTCCAGTAGGCATCACTCATCGCCGGGTTTTGATCTTGCGCCAACGTCAACGTCGCCGCCAGCACGCCCCATCCCATAACAACTGCATGTTTCTTCATTCGGTGTTTCTCCTTCATGATTTTCGTATTCAGCGCGACCACTGCCGCTCGGCGTGGATCGTGCCATCAGAGCGGATACAACGGATCGCCAAGCTGCGCGCATCGGCATCGACGCGGATGACGGTCGCCTTCTCCAACGGATGAGCGCCGCCGATGAAGACCGGCCAGCGGAAACCGCGCGCGGTATCCGGGCAGGGCTCGACCAACTCGGGCTTGTGGTTGTGTCCACTGATAACGGCATCGACGCGGCCTTTGTCAAACAGCGGCGCGAAACGCTCGCGCATGCGCCGCGCCCCGTGCCAGAGCTTCTCTTGCGGCACGCGCCAGTCCGGCGGGATGTGTACAACCACGAGCCGCCACGCTGCCTTACGGAAGGCCGGCGCCTCGATCTCGCGCGCAAACCAGTCGATCTGCTCCTCCATGTAGCGGTCGAAGTCCACCAGTCCGCTATACTCCACGTTGGCATCAGGTTTGTCCTCGCCGCAATCGAGCAGCACCACACGTGCGGCACCGAAGGTCATGGCCGTGTAGTAGCGGTTGTCCGGCAGGGTCAGATAGCTCTTCAGCATACGTGCTGCGGCTCCCCGCGTCTCGTGGTTGCCGCGCAGGAAAAAGCAGGGAATCCCTCGCGTCGTGAACCAAGCCATCGGCTGTAAAAGGTGCTGGACGATCTCCGCCTCGCTCTGCGGGTCTTGCAGCACATCGCCGTTCAGAATAGCGAAATCAATCGGTGCGCCAGCCCGGTTCAGCAACGGCTGATAGAGTGACGTACGGTTATGGATGTCATTGAAGACGATAAATGACACCGCGCCGTTCGGGCGGGCCATCGCCGGCAGAAAACGCTCCTGCGAACGCACGGGCTCATCGAAGACCACCTTGTACGGCCTGAACGAGGAAATCGCACGTGAGCGGGCGCGAAAGCGGATCGGACGCGTCGGATCGTAACCATCGATGACCGCCCGCTGCGCGGTGCCGTTGGCCTGCCGCAGACCGTCTTCGGAAAACCAAGCTTCTTGCCAGACGACCGGTTGGCCGGTCTCGAAAGTTTGCGTCCACTCGACGACGCCATCAGCCGGTTGCGATGTCATCCACCCCACACCCAGGCGTCCCGCGCCCATGAGCTGCGCCCAAGGCTGAACGGCGATCACCCCTTGCGTCGCTTGTGCGCGGATCGCGGCCAAGCCTTCAGCTTCTGTCGTGCTGCGCACATGCTGTACCGCCGCCACTGTCGCGACCAGACAGACAGCTAACACGTTCCGTTGAAAATTCTTCATGATCCCCTTTCCTTGTTCTGTATTCAACCATAGCCAAAGCCATCACACAAACACAAAATCTACAAAATGGTGTGGCGGACGCTGACTGAAACAGGTATACTTCCGTCAAATGAACGAGAAAGCATTGATTGTCATTCCGACCTACGATGAGCGGGAAAACGTAGGACCGATGGCCGGGGCCGTGCTGAAGCAGGTGCCCGAGGCCAACATTTTGTTTGTGGATGATAACTCGCCCGATGGCACAGGTGCGCTGCTGGATGAGATCGCGGCGCGCGAGCCGCGAGTTTTCGTGCTGCACCGAGCAGGCAAGGAGGGCCTCGGCCGTGCCTATATCGCGGGCTTTAAGTGGGCGCTGGAGCGGGACTACGGCTTGATCTGTGAGATGGATTGTGACTTCTCGCATGATCCGGTGGTGTTGCCGCGCCTGCTTCAAACTGCGCGTGATGGTGCCGACTTGGTGCTCGGCTCGCGCTACATCGGCGGCATCCGCATCATGAACTGGCCGATGCACCGGCTGTTGCTCTCGACCGGCGCGGGACACTACGTGAGGATCGTGACCGGCATGCCGATCACCGACCCGACCGGCGGTTTCAAGTGTTTCCGGCGGGCAGTGCTGGAGGCGATCGACTTAGACAAAATCACCTCTAACGGCTACTCGTTCCAGATCGAGATGACGCACTCCGCGTGGATGAAGGGCTTCAAGGTGCAGGAAATCCCGATCGTGTTTGAGGACCGACGCGCGGGATACTCTAAGATGCGGGCCAACATCGCGACTGAGGCCATGCTGATGGTGCTGCGGCTGTGGGCGCGTTGCGGGTTCCGGCGCTCTCCGAGGAAACCCCGCGATTGAACTCCCGATCGAAATGGCCGTGGTTGCGTGCGCTCCGTCCCGCGCAGTGGATGAAGAACGGGATCGTGCCGGCGGCTTATTTCTTCGCCAGGTGGGATCCCAGCCAAAGTGCGCACGTACAGGGTGTGCGGCCGCTGTTGCTCGAGGCGGCGGCGGTGGCCTGTTTTTGCGCGGTCTCCAGCGGCATCTATCTGGTCAATGATTTACGCGACCGCGAGGCGGACCGCATGCATCCGGTAAAACGGTTACGCCCGTTGGCCGCAGGTGAGATTCAGGCGTTTCCCGCCGGGGTGGTCGCTACGCTGCTGTTGGTGGCGGGCATGGCCGGGGCGTTGGCCTTGCCGGGCGCGTTCAGTGCAGTATTGGGCAGCTACCTCTTGATGCAGATCGTCTATACCTTCGCACTGAAGCGCATCCCGTATGTTGACGTGTTTGTGATCGCACTCGGCTTTGTGTTGCGGGCAATCGCCGGGGCGAGCGTGCTGGAGGCACGTATATCGCCATGGCTGCTGCTCTGCACCTTCCTGCTGGCCCTCTTCCTTGCGCTCTGCAAGCGACGCCACGAGAAGTTGCTGTTGGAGGACGAAGGAACGCAACACCGCGAAGCCTTGGCCGGCTACGACCGCCACCTGCTCGATTTGCAAATCAGCATCACCGCCGCCGCCACGCTGGTTTGCTATGCGATGTACACGCTCTCCGAGGAGACGGTCCGCCGCTTCGGTACCGACCGCCTCGGCTTGACGATCCCGTTCGTTGTTTTCGGCCTGTTCCGCTA
>Ga0209719_1002562_pt1 | contig 18559 bp, 12 predicted proteins | sample AD_JPNAS2_MetaG_FD_184421 | JGI IMG/M metagenome (GOLD analysis project Ga0209719, IMG submission 184421) | Active sludge microbial communities of municipal wastewater-treating anaerobic digesters from Japan - AD_JPNAS2_MetaG (SPAdes) (version 2) | ecosystem: Engineered > Bioreactor > Anaerobic...
TGCAACGCGCTGTTTAAACTCTTCAACCGGAATCATTATTCTTGCCATTGTGTTGGTCCTTCCTTTCTTCCACTGACCAATAGCCGACACGTCGCCGACCGCTGGGTCAGGTTAATACACAGTACAATGATAACTTGCTGTATTGTGTCACACAGACGGGAACAGGACAAGGGCGAAAGTTGAAAAGAACGCCAGTCGCGTTAATCTGAAGTGTCCATGCGCATCTTTTCCCCCCACTTGGCCGGTGCCATGCCGACCTGCTGATGAAAGGCGCGGGCCAGAGTCCGTGTGGTGCCAAATCCACAGGCTGCCGCAATTTCCGACATGCGTAGATCGTTGGCCAGTACCAATTTCTGAGCATGTTCTAAGCGGACATCAAGTAGGTAGCGGTGGGGAGAGCCGCGCATCTCACGGCTGAACAGGAGAAAAAGCTGACGGAGCGATACCCCGGCTGCTGCGGCGATCTGCTCCAGGGTCAGTGCTTCAGAGTAATGTGTGTCGATCATGTGGACCGCCCGCCTAAGCGCGGGATGCATGATCGCCAGGCGACCGGTGGAGGCGCGGCGGATCAGCGGGCCGGACGGCACGACAGTGACCGGCGGCACAGGGAGTCCGTGCATCCGACGGTTGAGCACGCGCGCGGCTTCATAGCCAAGCTGCTCCATGTTGGGTGAAATGCTGGTGAGCGGTACCGGCGAGATCGAACAGAGCGCTTCAAGGTCACCCACGCCGATGACCGCCACCTCGTCCGGCACCTTGATTTGCGCCTTGATGCAGCGTTCGATCAGGACGACGGCGTCGTGGTCGTCGCGGCACATCACGCCGAGCGGTACGCGGTGGTTTTTCAGCTGGGACTGAATGGTACGAATCAATTCGCCCGGCGTGATGCCGGCGAGGTCCGCGAAGGGCAGCTTCAACTCTTCCAGCCGTTTGCGGAACGCCTGTTTACGCTCGTCGCCGGAGGGTGATTCGTCGTAGGCGAACCAACCCATTCTTTTGTGAAACAGGGCATAGAGGTGGTCCGCAGCTGCGCGGGCGAAGTGCCGGTTGTCCGGTACGACCGAGGGGACAGAGGTATCCAGACCCGGCGAGTCGGTACCGAGGATGACAGTGGGTACGGTCGCGGCGCGGGCACACACATACGCATTGACTTCGGGATCGCGGTGCCCCATGGCGAGCATGCCGTCAAACGCGACATCGAACGGGATTTGGTTGGTGAAGAAGTGACGCGCATCCATGCGCCAGCCGGCCTCACGGGCGAAACGGCTGATACCCTGAAAAATCCGGTAATCATTCCACGACAGTAGAAAAAAGATCCGTTTGCGTCGTTTCATGTGGCTAGTCTAGCAGGTACAGGCTGGGTCTGTCACGCTCTCACTTTGCATTATTTGTCTGCCTTTTACATGAAATGTCTATTTCATTTCTTCCACATATCGCCTAATATGCCGATAAATTGTTCTGTGCTTCTCATACGGTAGAAGTTCGAGGAGCGCAGGATTTAACAATCTAAAGGAGACTCCTATGAAACGCTATCTGGTACCGTGTGTTCTCATCGCTTGTGCCGCGCTTGCGTTGTGCGCTGAACCGTATAAGGCGGAGTGGGAGTCGCTCGACAAACGCCCCGTCCCACAGTGGTGGCGGGATGCCAAGTTCGGTATCTTTATCCATTGGGGCGTTTACGCGGTACCGGCTTACGCGCCGACCGACGCGGCCAATATCTCCGTCAAGTACTCGGAATGGTACGACAATCGCATGCGTTCCAATCATGCGGCCTTTACCAATTTCCACGACCGCACCCACGGTGCCAACGTCACCTACGCGGACTTCGCCACGCAGTTCCGCGCCGAGCACTTCGATCCCGCCCAGTGGGCGGACCTTTTCAAGAAGTCCGGCGCGCGGTATGTGGTGCTCACGTCGAAGCATCACGACGGCTTCGCGCTTTGGCCGAGCGCCTACAGCCCGCGCTGGAACGCGCAGGTGCTCGGGCCGCACCGCGACCTTGCTGGCGAGCTGACTGCGGCGGTCAAGCAGGCCGGCCTGCGCATGGGCTTCTATTACTCGCTGCTCGAGTGGGGCAACCCGCTCTATAAGGAGAACATTGGACGATGGGTCGCGGAGATGAACCTGCCGTAGATGAAAGAACTGGTCACGCGCTATGAGCCTGAGATCATTTGGACAGACGGCGAGTGGAACTACACCGATGAAGAACTGCGCAGCGTCGACTTTTTGGCTTGGCTGTACAATGAGTCGCCGGTCAAGGATAGCGTGGTGGTCAATGACCGCTGGGGCAAAAAGACGCGCGGCAAGCATGGTGGCCACTACACGACCGAGTATGATCTGGCTCACTCGGACAGATCGGTTGATGCCCTGTTCGCGCACCCGTGGGAGGAGTGCCGCGGCATCGGCGGCTCGTTCGGCTTCAACCGCTTCGAGACCACCGCGCACTATATGACCAGTGCGCAGTGCGTGGAGACCTTGATCGAGAAGGTCAGTCGCGGCGGCAACCTGCTGCTCAACATCGGGCCGCAGGCCGACGGCCTCATCCCGGTGATCATGGAGGAGCGTCTGCTCGACATGGGGCGCTGGTTGAGCGTCAACGGCGAGGCGATTTACGGCACCACCGCCTGGCCGCACCGTCCCAAGAACATGCGCGAGGCCAAGGTCTATTTCACCCAGAAACCGGATGCCCTCTACGTGATCTGCGCGCGCTGGCCGCAAGCACCGCTGGTGGTCGACCACATCGCCAAGGCCGATGCGGTCTCGCTGCTCGGCAGTCCTCTGCCGGTCACGTTCACATGCAGCGGCGGGAAACTCACCATCGAGCCGCCCGCGGTCAATCCCGGCACCCTGCCTTGCGAGTACGCCTGGACCTTCAAGATCGCCCGCCCGCAGTAAGCCACGCTATGCGCGGAGTTGGCATTTAGGAGTTAGGATTTAGGAGGTTTTCACAACATGCAATAGGAGGCTTAAAATGGGGAGCAGGATTTGTTTTGCGGGCGTTTTTCTCGGTTTTGTCACGGCGGCGCTCGTTCAGGCGGGCGAGGTGGTGGTCGCCCCCGACGGCCTGACGCCGCAGGCCGCGCTGGAGACGATCCGCGCATCCAAGGCGCAGGGGAACAGCGAAGCCTGGACGGTGATCGTGAAGCCCGGCACCTACGCGCTCACGGAGACGCTCACGTTCACGCCGGCCGACTCCGGCACGCCGCAGGCACCGGTCACATGGGTGGGCGAAGGTGAGGGCGCGACGATCTCCGGCGGCGGCGTGGTCACGGGATGGGTCGCCGAGGCGGACGGCACATGGTCCGCGCCGATCCCGGCGGCACCCGACGGGAAGCCCGCCTATTTCGAGCAGTTGTGGGTCAACGGACGTCGCGCCGACCGTGCGCGCCTGCCGGATGGTGGCCAGGGGGTTGCGAGTTATTTCAAGGTCGTGAAACCGAACTTCGCTACGGTGACAAATGCGGGAGGCAAGGTCTTACATGTCGAGCGCGTCACGCTGACGAACGCGCTCGCCGCCGCGCTCGGCCAGATCCCGGACGACGAGTTCCCGTACGCGCAGATGTGCGTGGTACACAGATGGAGCACGGAGCGCCGCATCCTGCGCCGGTTCGACCCCGCCACGATGACGGTCGAGACCTGGTCCCCACGGGCCTGGGTCCGCTGGAAGACGTGGAACGAGCACCAAACGCTTGTCGCCTTCGAGAACGTGCGGAGCGCGTTTGACGCGCCGGGCGAATGGTTTTATGACGCCAGGGCGGGCCGCGTGCGTTACCGCCCGCTTGAGGGCGAGTCCATCGCGACGGCGGTCGTGATCGCGCCGAGCGCCAAGCTGAGTCGGTTGGTCGCATTCAAGGGCGATCCAGACAAGGGTGAACTCGTGCATGACATCGCTTTCCGCAATCTGACATTCGTTTACAGCGACACCACGCCGACACCCGGGCTTTCCGTAAACGGCCCTACGGAAATCTGGGGGCAGCAGGCGTCCGTCGGCTCGGACGGCCTCGTGACCGCCAAGGGCGCGCACCGCGTCACATTCGACAGATGCACGATCGCGCACACGGGACACTACGCGCTGCGTTTCAACGATGGCTGCGTCTCCAACCGGATCACGAACTGCACGATCGAGGACCTGGGCGCGGGTGGCATCTGGATGGGCGCTTACGGCAGCTATGTCGCAAAGGGCGAGACGCTCAAGCGCCGGGTGATCAAGACGCTCGCGCCGCGCTCGGCCGCATTCAACGTGATCGACAACTGCGTGATCCGTAGGGGCGGCCGCTTCGACCACGCGGGCACGGGGGTGGTGCTGACGCATGCCTCGGACACGAAGGTGACGCACTGCGAGATTCACGACTTCTACTACACGGGGGTCTCCGTGGGTTGGACATGGGGTTTTTCCGGCAGCGTCGCGCAACGCAACGAGATCGCCTTCAACAAGATCTATGACCTCGGCAAAGGCATCATGAGCGACTTGGGCGGCGTCTACACGCTCGGCACGAGTTTCGGCACGACGGTGCATGACAATGTGATCCATGACGTGTGGGCCTACTCTTACGGCGGGTGGGCGCTGTACACCGACGAGGGTTCCGAGGGCATCGTGATGGAGCGCAACCTGTGCTGGAACACGACGGACGGTGGTTTCCACCAGCACTACGGCGCGGGCTGCGTCATCCGCAACAACATCTTTGCCTGGAACAAGAAGCTCGGTGCCGTGCGCATGGCGCGTCAGGTGGTGCAGGACATCCCCTGCACCTTGCATTTTGTGAACAACATTGTTGTCGTGCGCGAAGGGCCGCTCGTCGGACGCGGACCGCGCGGCGTGGGCGGCATCTGGGCGGGTAATCTCTGGTACGACTACACCGGCAAGCCGGAACTCGACGGTCTCGCATGGGATGCGTGGCAAACGTGCGGCAAGGAGGTCGGCGGCATGTACGCCGATCCGCACTTCGAGAACGCCGAAGCGTACGACTTCCGCCTCAAGCCCGAATCCCCCGCGTTTGCGCTTGGTTTCAAGGCGTGGGATTACACGCAGGCAGGACGGAAGTAACGCCCAACCTAGCGCCGTGCACCTTTGCATGATTTGTCTGTTTTTTGCATGAAATGACCATTTCTTTTTTCAGGGCATCGCCTACCATGTTGTTAATCGCGTGGTGTCTGTGCTTCACTTAGGCAACAGCCTGAAAAATTAAGGAGTATGACAATGAAACAAATGCAGTACGGATTGGGACTTCTCTTGGTGGCGGCAGGGCTGCTGACGACGGGCGCTTCGGCCGTTACCTACACATGGACCGGTAGCGGTCCGGACAACAACTGGAGCAGTGTCGGCAACTGGGACGCGGCAGGTCTCCCGGCCAGCGCCAGCAACACAACCGTCCGGCTGGCAGGCAACACGCGTCTCAAGCCGGTGCAGGATATCGCCTCGCCGTTCATCCTCAACCGGCTGGATTACGTGCGCTTTGCGTCGGGCCAGACAGCCGACACCGCCCTGGCACCGAAGGGTGCCCCGCTGCGCTTCGTGCCGGACGGCACCACCCAGCCGCGGATTTGGCTCGACCGGTGGGCCAACTGCGACCTCCGCAATGACATCGAGATCCCGCAAGGGGTGACGCTGGTCGCAGATATCGGCACGTGGGGTATGAACCTTCATGGCTTGATTTCGGGCGAGGGCGGCATTGACAAGTTGAATGGCGCAGGTGCCATCCGTCTCTATCATGCCGATAACACTTTTTCCGGCGGGCTGATCGTTCGGGCCCCCAATGCCGCGTGGTGCCAAGTCCATGTGGGCGCAAGCGGTGCCATGGGCACTGGACCGGTCAGTCTTTACGGCGGCACGATCAATACCAACGTCGCCAATGCCGGCGGACTGATCCTCAACAATACCACCACGCATACCAACACCATCCTCCTGTTCGCGCACTCGCCGATCCACGGGCGGGACACCATCTCGCTCACCGGCCCCATCAATCTTGGCGCATACACGCTGCATTTGCGCGGCAACGGCACCACCACGGTGTCCGGTGTGATCGCCGGCAGCGGCGAGCAGGCACTGGTCAAGAGTGACGCCGGACGCTGGATCCTTGCGGCTACCAACACCTTCACCGGACGTGTCACCGTCAACAATGGCGCCCTTGGTTTTCAGGTTCCCGATGCATGGGCACCGAGCATCCCCCTGACACTCACGGGCGGAACCCTCGAGCTGAACGGCAAGAACCAGACGCTGGCTGAACTGGCCGGCGCTCCGGGTATCCGGCCTGCCCGCATCGCGACCGATGCGGCGGCCGTGTTGACCGTTGCGCAGAATACGGACACAGCCTTTAATGGGTCTTTGGCCGGTCCGCTTACGCTCATCAAATCCGGCACCGGTACCCTCGCGCTCGGTTGTACCGCGAACACGTTTGGCGGCGACTACGTGGTCAGCAACGGCATTCTGGCCGTGACGGCGTCCGGCGCACTTGGCACGGACAGCGGACTCGATCTGGCCGGGGGTAAGCTTCATTTAGGGGCTTCCGATTCGATCCGGCGTCTCTTTTACGATGGTGTCCAGCAGCCGCGCGGCACCTACGGCTCAACCGCTTCCGACGCGCAACACAAGGACGATACGCGTTTCACCGGCACGCAGGTACTGTCGGTCATTGAAAGCCCGCCGGTCGCCTTCACGTCGCATGTCTGGGACGCCGGCGCGGGTACGGACACCGCATTCACGACCGCCGCGAACTGGACAGACGATGTGCTGCCACCCTTCGATGGCACGGCTCTCGCTGTCTTCGGTACGGACGGCACTGCGGCGGCTGTGACAACGGCGACCAGCCTCTACGGCGTCTCCTTTGATCGCGACGCCAATTTCAGTGTGGACGGCACTGCCGCGCTCACGCTGGGCCAGGGTGGCCTCTCTGTCGTGGATCGCACGTCGGGGCGCGCCTATACCGTGACCACGCCGCTCACACTGGAGGATTCACAGACGTGGGACATCGGCGCCAATGTGACCGTCCATCTCTCGGGTACAATCAGCGACACGCCCGGCGTACCCCCGACGCTGATCAAGACCGGTAAGGGGCGAGTGCAGTTGAATGCGGAGAACACCTTTGCCGGTCCGCTCACGATCAGCAACGGCACGTTGCGCATCACAAATGGCGGTGCGCTCGGCACTACGGCCGGCGCCACCACCGTGAGAGGGGATCTCGGCGGCAAGCTGTTACTCTCCGGCACGTTCACGTCGGACGAGCCGCTGATCCTCGGCGGTGATCTCAACAACTTCGGTCTTTTACAGCTCGAGAACGGGAATGTCACCCTGGCCGGTCCTGTGACCATGGTCGCCCAGACCCGTGTCCAGACAGGTGGCGGCAAGACGCTGACCTTCACGGGCGGCATCACGGGCAACGGAAATGGGTTGCTGGTCGTTAACCCCAACGGCGGCACTATTGCGTTTGCCGACAAACCGATCCGCATTCCCGGGCAGACATTCTACTTCGATCAGAGCGGCATCTGTGTCGTAGCCGTCACGAACAACCTGTGGGACGAAACACTGGTCAGCGGCGGCACGTTGCGCTGCGACCTGCCACATGCCCTGCCGCCCACAACACGCATGCGATTCGGAGTCGATTATTCGCCGGACGGCACGCTCGACCTGAATGGTAATGACCAGACCGTCACCCGGCTCTTCATGGGAACCCTTAAGGCCGGACAACGCGTGATCAAGAGCGCCGCGCCCGCAACCCTCACCGTCCACCAGAACGTGAGCGATGTCCTTGACGTACGCTTTGACGGCGCGGTGAGCCTGCTCAAGAGCGGCACCGGCACGCTGACGCTCACCAACGCATTTTCGACGACCTCGGGCGGCTTCAGCGTGACCAACGGCACGCTGGCCGTGTCGGGCGAGGGCACGTTCGGCCCGAACTGTACGAACGTGACGGTTCTCGGCACCGGCACGCTCGCGCTGGGCCATTCGATGGCAATCGCTAACAAGGCGGCGGTCGTGAGGATGCCGCCGGCCGATGTCTCGTCAGCCAAGATCAATCTGGCGGCCGGCGTGGACGTGCAGGTCGGCTGGCTCTTCTACGGTGATGAAAAGAAGCCCGCTGGCACGTACGGCGCATCCGGCAGCAATGCCCAGAACAAAGACGCAACGCACTTCACTGGCACGGGTAAGCTGACAGTGCTAGGTGACTGTTCGGGGACGCTGATGCTCCTGCGGTAACAGGAGAAACGAAAAGACGCAGGATTCAGCTTCTTGCCAATTTCTCGTACGCGGTTGATTTTTGGCGAAAAGAGCGATACCCTGTAACCATCCAAGGTGATTAAAAGGAGGAAAGATGATGAATAGAACAATCTGGTGTGATAACGGATTTCCCAAAGTGGGCATCCGTCCGATTATTGACGGCCGACGGCGCGGGGTGCGGGAGTCGTTGGAAACGCAAACCATGAACATGGCCAAAAGTGCGGCCAAGCTGATTTCCGAGAGCCTGACCTATCCCGACGGCTCGCCGGTGCAGTGCGTGATCGCGGATACCACGATCGGCGGCTGCGCCGAGGCCGCCGCCTGTACGAACAAGTTCGAGCGTGAGAATGTGGGGGTCTCGCTGAGCGTCACGCCCTGTTGGTGCTACGGGACCGAGACGATGGACACGGCACCCCACACGCCCAAGGCGGTCTGGGGCTTCAATGGCACCGAGCGTCCCGGCGCGGTCTACCTGGCTGCGATGCTTGCGGGTTATGCACAGCGCGGTTTCCCGGCTTACGGGATCTACGGGCGCGAGGTGCAGGACCGCACCGACACGTCGATCCCAGATGACGTGAGGGAGAAGCTGCTGCGCTTCGTCAAGGCCGGCTTGGCCGTCGCGATGATGCGCGGCAAATCCTACCTCGCCGTGGGTACCTCGTCGATGGGCATTGCGGGCTCGTTTGTCGATCCGGATCTCTTTCAGGACTACCTCGGCATCCGCGTCGAGAATGTTGACATGTGCGAGCTGGACCGGCGCGCCGTGGAGGGCATCTACGACAAGGCCGAGTACGAGAAAGCACTGGCATGGGCCAAGAAGTTCTGCAAAGAGGGCAAGGACATCAACAAGAAGCGGCTCCAGAAATCGCGCGCCGCCAAGGACGCCGACTGGGAGTATGTCATCAAGATGACGCTGGCCCTGCGCGACCTGATGGTCGGCAATCCTGTGCTGGCGGAGATGGGGCTCGGCGAAGAGGCGGTGGGGCGTAATGCCATCGCGGCCGGCTTTCAGGGACAGCGCCAGTGGACTGACTACAAACCCAACGGCGACTTCTCCGAGGCGATCCTCAACAGTTCGTTCGACTGGAACGGCATCCGTGCGCCGTACATCGTGGCGACGGAAAACGACGCGCTCAACGGCATCTGCATGTTGCTGATGTATCTGTTGACCAACCGTGCCCAGATTTTCGCCGATGTGCGCACCTTCTGGAGCGCGGACGCGGTCAAGCGCGTGACCGGCAAGCGCATGACCGGTCTCAACGCCAATGGGTTCATCCATCTGCTGAACTCTGGTGCGGCCTGTCTGGATGCCACCGGCAAGCAGCGTTTCAAGGGCAAGCCTACGATGAAGCCGTTCTGGGAGATTACCGCGAAGGAGGCGGAAGCGTGTCTCAAGGCGACGCGCTGGATGCCGGCCAATGTCGAGTATTTCCGCGGCGGCGGCTTTTCATCCAGCTTCCTCTCCGAGGGCGGCATGCCGATGACCATGACGCGCATCAGCCGCGTCAAGGGGCTCGGTCCGGTACTGCAGATCGCCGAGGGGTGGTCGACCACACTGCCGGCGGGCGTCACCGAGACGTTGATGGCGCGTACCGATCCGACTTGGCCCTGCACATGGTTCGTGCCGCGCTTGACCGGCAAGGGTGCCTTCCGCGACGTCTACAGCGTCATGAATAACTGGAGCGCCAACCACGGTGCGATCAGCTACGGTCACATCGGCGCGGACCTGATCACGCTCGCGGCCATGTTGCGCATTCCGGTTGCGATGTCCAACGTGTCCGAGGAGCAGGCCTTCCGCCCGCACGCCTGGGGCCTGTTCGGCGTGGACGATCCGATCGGCGCGGATTATCGCGCCTGCAAGAACTTCGGTCCGATCTACGGCTGACTCCGCGCACAACGCGGAGGTGGCAGTGAGGATTTAGGAGTTAGGATTTTTTATTTGAGCGTCCTTGTGCCTCTACGCGGTCTTGAGGATCGACGCCAGATCCTCGTCTGCCGTCTTAATCGGGGTGAGGCCGAATTTTTCGACCAGTACGTTGAGCACGGCGGGCGAGATGAAGGCGGGCAGCGTCGGCCCGATGCGGATATTCTTGATGCCGAGCGCCAGCAGGGTAAGCAGGATGCAGACCGCCTTTTGCTCATACCAGGAGAGGATCAGCGAGAGCGGCAGGTCGTTGACGCCGCAGTCGAAGACTTTCGCGAGCGCCACCGCAACCTTGATTGCGGAGTAGGCGTCGTTGCATTGGCCCATGTCCAGCAGGCGCGGGATACCGCTGATGTCGCCCAACTGGCTCTGCAGGTGGTTGAAGCGGTACTTGCCGCACGCCAGTGTCAGGATCAGCGTGTCCTGCGGTGCTTTCTCGACGAACTCGGTGTAGTAGTCGCGTCCGAGCCTGGCACCGTCGCAGCCGCCCACCAAAAAGATGTGCTTGATCGTGCCGTCCTTGACCGCCTCGACCACCCTGTCGGCCACGGAGAGCACCGCATTGTGCGCGAAACCGGTCATCAGCGGTACGCCTCGGGTCTCGTCTTGCCAGCCGCCGAGGCGGATGGCGTGCTCGATCATGGCTGAGAAGTCCTTGTGGCCGCTGGCGTCCGCCGCGACATGCGTGACGCCCGGCCAGCCGACTTCGGCGGTGGTGCAAAGGTTCCCGGCGTAGGAGGGCTTGGGCGGCATCAGGCAGTTGGTGGTGTAGAGCACCACGCCCGGAAGGTCGGCGAACTCCTTCTGCTGATTCTGCCAGGCGGTGCCGAAATTGCCCTTGAGCTGCGGATGCTTCTTGAGTTCGGGATAGGCGTGCGCCGGCAGCATCTCGCCGTGGGTGTAAACGTTGACGCCCTTGCCGTCGGTCTGCTCCAGCAACATCTTGAGGTCGCGTAGGTCGTGGCCGGTGACAACGATGAACGGCCCCTTGTACTGTCCGGTCTCGACTTGGGTCGGCACCGGATTGCCGTACGCGCCGGTGTTGGCCGCGTCGAGCAGCTCCATACAGGCGAGGTTGATGGTGCCGAACTCCATAATCAGGTTGAGCCACTCTCCGACGCTGTGGTCGTCGCCGAGCGCCTTCATGCCCTTCTGGAACCAGGCGGAGACGGTCGGGTCGGTCTTGCCGAGCACGCGGGCGTGGGCGGCATAGGCGGCCATGCCGCGCAGGCCGAAGAGCAGTGTGGCGCGCAGCGAGACGACGTCAGGGTCGCCGTGGAAGAGGTTCTCCGGTGTGAAGGCTGCCGCGCCGCCCGCTATGGCGATCGCCGCGCAGATGCGGTCGCGCATGGCCGTCAGGGCGGCAGGGTCGAAGTTCACGTTGGTGACGGTCATGAAGAGCGCATCCATAAAGAGCGCCTCGCATGCCGGGCAGGCGGGCTTGCCGTCCAAGGCACGCGCCAGGGTCACGAGCCCGGCCGTGATCTCATCCTGCAGGTTGGCGGCTTCGGGGTTTTTGCCGCAGACGCCCATGCGGGTGCAGCCCTTGCCGCCCGCGGTTTGCTCGCATTGGAAACAGAACATATCGTTCATGGTGTACTCCTTGAGGGTGTGTAAGATTTTTTTTGGTTGCGCTTCACCGAGCGCATGACGCTCTCCAGCGTGGCAGATTTCAGCAGGGCGATCAGCCGCTCGTTCTCCTTGGCCATCAACTTACCCAAGACGCAGCCTTCGCCGTTACAGATTTCCCGCTTCAGCAGACAACCGGTGTATGCGGGGGAGCCCCCCGCCGCCACGTAGATATCCAGCAGCGTGATCTCATCGGCCGGACGCGCCAGTTGTGCGCCACCGGCCGGACCGCGCTCGGTCTCCAAGATGTTGGCCCGCACCAGTTGTTGCGCCACCTTTGCAAAGTGGCGCGCGGAAAAACCGAGACGTTTTGAAATTTCCCGCGCCGATAGCTTCTGGCCGGGTTGGTCCGCCAAAATCACGCGGGTGTGCGGCGCAATCGACATCGCTTCCGCAATGTTCAACAGGCCAAGCATGGTGAAAATCCCTTTCTCTCGCCAACTCGTCATAAAGGTACCAAATTGCCGAATAGCCGTCAATTACCCCCAGAAAAAATTTTTGTGGTAAACGTTTGCTGCTTGGCGAGCGTTTAATAGAGCAAAGGAGATGCCATGACGATCATTGAACCGCACATCCACATGTTGTCGCGCACCACGGACGAGTATCAGGCCATGTACCGGGCTGGCATCCGCGCCTGCGTGGAGCCCTCGTTCTGGCTGGGGACGAACCGCCGTTACGCGGGGTCGTTCTTCGACTACTTCCGGCTGATCTTGGAATTCGAGACCGTACGTGCGGCGCGTTTTGGCATCGACCACTTCTGTGCGATTGCCATGAACCCCAAGGAGGCTGATGACCGCGGTCTGGCCGACGAAGTGATTGACGGCTTGGACGAATATCTCGACCATCCGCGCTGCGTGGCCATGGGCGAGGTCGGGCTCAACCTCAACACACCCAATGAGGAGTACGCGATGATCCGCCAACTCCGCATGGCCGAGGAACGCAAAATGCCGGTCATCCTGCACACGCCGCACGTGGACAAGCTGCGCGGCACGCTGCGTATTCTGGAGATCATCAAGGCTGAAGGGTTCACTGTCGAGCGTATCGACGTTGACCACAACACCGAAGAGACGATCAAGCACACGCTGGACTCGGGGTGTTACGCCGGTATGACCGTCTATCCGTATTCCAAGCTCACCCCGCAGCGCGTTTCGGCCATGGTCAAGCAATACGGCCATGAGCGCGTGATCGTCAACGGCTCAGCCGACTGGGGCGTCTCCGATCCGCTTTCGCTCGTCAAGGTGGTGGCGTACATGCGTGGCGACGGCCATAGCGACGAGGTGATCCGCGACTTGGTCTTCAATACGGCCATGCGCTTTTACAGCGCCTCGCCCAACTGGAAGCCCAATTTTGAAATCCAGCCGCTTGATCCCAGTGCTTATCAGCGGTAGAACGCCGAACGCTGAACGCCCAACGTCGAACACCGAAGGATGGAACTTGAAACCAGAAACCAGAAACCAAATGAAACGGGACGCATTCCCGTTTCGCAATTGGTGCGAAGCTACGGTTGACTAGGGGGGTGGCGTTGGTTTAATATGTCCCAATCTTCTCTAATTGCAGGAGTGTTTTTTAACCGCATGAATAAGGGAGCAGTCCCCATGATGGAGCAAGCAGGATTGATTCGGGCGAGTGTGTGTGTCGTGGCCGCTGTCTGGATGACGGCCGTCCATGCGCAGGAAGAGGCTCAGCCGGCCGTGGTGGCCGACGGGCAGGTTCCAGCCGCTGTGCAGCAGGAGGAATCCGCAAAAACTTTCATGCCGATGGTGCGCCTGATTCAGATTCGCGGTAAATGCGAAGTGCTGAATCCGGATGTGGGGTCGTACGCGCCGGCCGTTGAAAACAAGGTGTATCCGCTGGGAACGAGTTTCCGTACCGGTCCGGAGAGCTTGGCGACACTGGTGTTTTCGCGGCAAGAGAGCGCGCAACTCGCCAGCAGTACAGAGGTTTGCGTGGAGGCGCCTGACAAGCAGTCGGACAGCCGCGTGTTGCGGCTGGTTGCCGGAACCGTCAAAACCAGTCTGCGCGAGAATCTGCCGGAGGGCAGTTTCAGCGTCTGCACGCCCAACGCCATCAGCAAAAATGTCGAGGGCCGCGGCGAGTATGCGCTTTTCACCGATACGGTGACGGAGACCTTGCAAATCGCTACCATCACCGGGGCGGCGCGTATTGAGGGGCCGCAGTACCACATACCCGCGCTGCGCGCGGCCAATACGGTCAACATTCAGACCTCTGCCGATCGCTCGTTCAGCCGGCTGACCAGCGTGTCGGGCGATTTTGCGATCGTTCTGAATAAAGGCGAAGAAGAGCCGGTCAATTACGGCATGTCGCCCAAGGCGGTTGTCAAGATCTGGCGCGAGAATGCGCCGGTAGGGGGGCGCCCGGTGATCGCGACACTCGTGGTCAGCCCCAAGGGTATCGCCGAGCACCGTTTCGCGTATGCCGAAGGTCGTGCGGGAGTCGCGACTGGCGAACTCGTCCAGCCGGTTGCGAAAGAGGAAGAGGATTTGCCGGTTCTGCTCTCCAAAGACGCCGATAAAAAAGAGGGAGAGGCGGAAAAGAGCGAGACCAGCACCGAACAATAACCGATTCAGAAGAGGTTCTCGGAAAAACCGGCGGCCTGCGCAGCCTCCGGTTTTTCGTGTCAAAAGAGTGTTTGCGCGAGTGTTAATCCTTTTGGACTATTAGCTGTGTTTATCTATCATTTTAACCGACTCATCCGCAACCGCATCCTGTGGGGATTCTTTGCCATCATCATCGCGATAGCATTCGTGGCGGTTGATTCGTGTTTCAGAAGTCCGCAGGACGCGCAGTCCGCTGGGACGATCAACGGAAAAAGAGTCCCGTACGACCAGTTCGAGCAGACGGTACGGGCGATCCGCGGGTTCGGGCGTGACCGTGACAGTGAGACCCCTGTGAGTGTCGTAGACCGCCGTGCGTGGGAGCAAATCGCGGCCCGGCAGACCGCCGAGAAAAACGGCATGGGCTCGCTCAATGAAGAGGTCCGCAACGCATTGCGCGAAGTGCCCGGCTTCCAAGGGCCCAACGGTTTCGACATCAATCGTTATCGCATGGTGCTCGCCGAACAGGGCCTCACACCCGCGATGTACGAAAGTCTGGTTTCGCACCAGCTCGCCTTGATGAAGAATGCCGCGCTCGTGGATTCGGCCTCTTGGGTCTCCCCGATGGAACTGAACGATGAACTCGCCGCCATGACGGACCGCTTCACGGTGCAGACCGTCGCGATCAGCAATCGCTTCGCCCAGACAGAGATGCGCCTCAGCGAAGAGGACCTGCGCAAGTTCTACGAGGAGAACAAGGACTCGTTCGCCCTCCCCGACCGCGTTGCCGTGCGTTACATCGCGATCCCGGTCTCGAACTATCTGGCGTATGTCTCGGTGCCTGAGGACGACCTGCTGGAGTACTACGACAGCCACACGGACACTTACACCCGGACCACCACCAACAACACGACGGAATCGATCCCTTTCGCCGAAGTGCGCGACAAGATTTTGGCTGAACTTCAGCTTGAAGAGGCTCGCCATTGCGCCTCCACGGCGGTCACCTTCTCGATTTACGGCAAACTCGCCGATGCTGGCGACAACGCGATGGAAGTCGCGGCGAAACGGGCGAAAGTCACGCTCAAGACCTCGCCGCTCTTCGCGGCCGACGAAACCCTGTACTGGGCTGAAAACAGCAAGGAATTCGCGGATGCCGCCTTTGAACTGGAGCCTGACCGTTCGGACTCGCGCTTCGGTATCGTCAAGGGCGACCAGTTCATCTACGTCATTGAACGCAAAGAGTTTTCAGCTGCTCACACGCCGACGTATGAAAACGTCCTCAACGATCTGCGGCCGCGCGCGCAGGCCAAAGCCCGCAGCGATGCTTTCCAGGACTACGTGAAAGAGTTGCGCACAGAGTTGAGCACCTTGATGGACCAAGGCAAGAGCTTCGCTGATGCGGCCAAGGCCAAGGCTCTTAACGTCTCCACGTCGCTCACCTACTCGGTGAACGAGGTCCAGAACCAGAGCTTCCCTAACAGCTTCTCGATTGCCTATGGTGCCATGTCCCTCAAAAAGGGCGAGCTGTCGGAGGCCATTCCGGCGTCGGCCACGCAGTCGCTACTGGTTTACGTGCAGGATCGCCAGCCGGGCGACGCACTGGCCGCCGAAATGATGCGCGCCCAGGTACGCATGGGTATCGCGCGCCGTCGTTCGAGCAATCTCTTCTCGGACTGGTTGACGTGGAACCTCGCGCAGCAGAATTTCAATCCGGCCCGCCCACTCAGTGACGGCGACGGCGATGACGACGAGGACGACGACGGAGCCTTCGCGGATCCGGATGCGTCTGCTGAGAAAAAATAAGACACGAGCGCAAAAACAGGTGTCTCGCGTCTCTTGTCACCCGCCGGCGGCGTGAACGCCGCCCACAGAACTGGACGCGAAAAATTTGGAGTGCGGCGGCAAGCGGTATTCCGCGCGACGCCGCTTTTTAGCGGAGCCGGTCCAGCCGCAACCGCTCGCGGTTGTCGAACAGGCGGCGCGCGCAGAGCTGCACCGTCAACAGGCTGCCGAACCCCGCACCGGTCGCAATCAGGTACATGATCATCATCTGATAACGCACCGCCGCGAGGGGATCGCTGCCCGATAAGATCTGGCCGGTCATCATGCCCGGCAGGCTCACCACGCCGCAGACCGCCAGCGAGTTGATGATCGGCGTCATGGCGGTGCGCACGCTCTCGCGCTGCAGATCGGCTACCGCCTCGGATGCAGGCTGACCCAGTGCCAGCCGGTTTTCAATCACGGCGCGTTGCTTCCAAGCATTCTGCGTCAACGTGTCCATCCCCAAGGCGATGCCGGTCATGGTGTTGCCGAGAATCATGCCGAGCAGCGGGATCGCATATTGCGGCGACCACCAGGGCCGGACGCCCACCAGCGCCACCAGCGCGAACACGGTCACAGTGAAGCCGGCAGTGAACAACCCCAGCGCGGCCAGTCCGACCGTCCAGCCCGCCACGAAGCGCCGGTGCTGCCGCCGTGTGACCTCCCACGTGCCGGCCGCCAGCATCACCATCGAAAAGCAGAAGGTCCAGAGCGGGTGCGCGTTCTGGACCACGCCTTTCAGGACCACGCCTACCAGCGCAAGCTGCACGAAAGTCCGCACTGCACCGATCATCAGCGTACGGCTCAGACCCAAGCGTTGCCAAGCGAAGATCACGGCCAGTACGGTCAGCGGCAATGCAGCCAGCAGGATATCGCTCCACGAAAGCGCGATCACATCCATGTATCCACCTCCTTCCACACGCCGCCCGCCGCCATGCGGTAACCGCGCGGTGCCACGCGCGTGAGCTGCTCGGGGTCATGCGTCACCCAGAGTGCCATCATGCCGGTTGTGCAGCGCCCCGCGACCAGCACTTCAAACGCCCGTGTTCGCGCCGTATCAAGATGCGCTGTGGGTTCGTCTAGCAGCAACACCGCCGGTTGATTCACCAGCGAACGCAACAGACCGAGCCGCTGTTTCTCACCGCTGGAGAGACGCGCCACCGGCCATCCGAGTACCTCGGGCTCAAGTCCTAACGCACGCAAATCAGCATCTTCAGGAGCGTGAGAAAAGTGTTCGCCCACGCTATCAAACCACCACTGGCTCTCGGCGGGCACATACGCCACGCGCCGCCGCCACTGGTTGGCGGGAATCGCGGTCGGCGCAACTCCTTGTAGTGCGATGGTTCCCTCCCAAGGATCCATGTCAGCCAAAGCACGCAACAGGCGCGTCTTCCCGCAGCCGGACGGACCGCTCACGCCGACGATCTCGCCTTCGCGCATCGCAAACGTCACCGGCCCGAAACCGCCATACGATAGATCTTTTACCTCGAACGCTGTCACACCATTTTCCCTTCATCCTTGGCCTTGAAGTGTATCACCCGGCGGGTGAACGCTCAACTTCTCTTATTGCGACCACGCAGTGGCTCGCAATCTTGAGCGTAAAAGCGCTGCTCGGCTTTTCGCCGCGAAGCGATGGACGGGACGAGCGTCTGCTCGTCTTTTGCTCCACTCTTTCCAGCATCGCGCAAGTCTGGCAAATGGATCTGGATTGCGGCGGCAAGCGGTATTCCGCGCGACACCGCTTTTTGAGCATGAGTGTGGTGGCAGGACGGCGCGCAAAAGCGGTGCCGCGACCCGCGCACAGCGCGGCTCTTGTCACCGCATTCCAAAGGGTGCGCTTGAAAATAGCGTCAAAGCCCCGAAGGGGCGGTTTCACCCTAGCCCAGGGCAAGCGAAGGCGTAGCCCTGAGTCGCGACGCCAACAGCCCGTGGCCTGAAGGGCCACTTCAAAGAAACGGCCGACAGCGGGCTTAAAAGACATCCAATGCCTCTCCCTCAGGGTCACATATTCGAATATGTGACCCTCTGCCCGCCGCCCTTTTCACCAGAAACGCTTTCTCTTCGCACCCCCCTGTCACTAACCGACTACCGCGCTCCGCCCGTTAAACATTGACCATTCGGCGGCTGTATCGGTATGCTGGACAGTTGATTCAACACGTTGTGAAAAGGTTGGTTTGGGCATGAATGAGACAGTAAATAGGTGTGAAGAGATTTTAGCAGAGTGGCTGAGGCAAGCGTTCCAGGCCGCGTTCGGTGAAGTACAGGATTGGTCTGGCATCCGTGTCCAGTCCGCGACCGATGCGCGTTTCGGCGATTTCCAATGCAACGACGCCATGCAGGCGGCGAAGACGCTGCGCCGTCCGCCGCGCGCCGTGGCTGAGGCGGTGCTCGCCGCCCTGCCGTTGCCGCCGATGTTGA
>Ga0209719_1002584_pt1 | contig 18397 bp, 18 predicted proteins | sample AD_JPNAS2_MetaG_FD_184421 | JGI IMG/M metagenome (GOLD analysis project Ga0209719, IMG submission 184421) | Active sludge microbial communities of municipal wastewater-treating anaerobic digesters from Japan - AD_JPNAS2_MetaG (SPAdes) (version 2) | ecosystem: Engineered > Bioreactor > Anaerobic...
CGTGCAACGGCTTGGCCGGGCTCGGCAGCGTGACGTCGCACACGAACGACACCTGAAAAAGGTCGGCGGTGGATGTCGGCTCGACCTTGGCGGTCCACCGGACGCGCCGCTGCTCGACGGAGTCGAACTCGCCGCCCTCCTCCACCTTCTTGAGTTCGGCCTCGGCGAGCAGGAGCGAGCGCGCAAACGACACCTCCTCGCGCCCCTCGTTGAGACGCGACGCCACGGCGTAGCTGTTGAGCACGTTGACGTACGCGGTGCCCAGCACGACGGCGGCCAGCGCAAAAATCGACAGCGCCACCAGCACCTCCAGCAGCGTGAAGCCGCGCTGCGCGCTCATTTGGGAGCCTCCAGCAGCGGCGCGCAGGTCCACGGGTCGAGTGTGACAAACCGCGCCGGGCCGCCCGTGCGCAACTGCGCGCGAAACGGCGAGCACGTGCCGTCGGCGTAAAAGGTCACGTAGGGCAACGCGGACGTGTCGACCACGTCGCCGCCGACGAGCATGGTGCTCGTGCGCTCGGCGCGTAGAAAATCGATTTGCAGCTCGCCGGGGAGCGGCACGGGCACCTCGCGCTCACCCTCGATCGTGCGGGCGTGAAAGGTGCGCGTCTTGTTGTCGAAGCTCAGCCAGACATCCACGCGGCGGTTGAGCGCGTAGCGGCGCGCCTCCAAAATCGCGCGGCGCAACACCTCCTCGGCCGTCGCCGGCTTCTCGCGGAGCAACGCCACCGAGCCCGCCACGGCGACGCCGGCGAGCAGGCCGATCAGCGCCACGGTCACCAACACCTCCAGCAGCGTGAAACCGCGCCGGAGCCGCGCGCCACGGACAGCCTGCGCCACCGGAGTGCCGCCGGCGCGCGGAGCGTCCGCGAAATGCTGGGGCACGGCAGGCACGCGTTATTTGGCGGCGGCAGCCTCGGCCCAATTGCCGATGTCGTCGGCGGTGCCGTCCTGTTTGTCGCGGCCCTTGGACCACAGATCGAAGCCGCTCTTGTTGTGCGTGCCGGGATAGCGGTACTGGTAAGGCTCGTTCCAGGGGTCGGGCGGGATCACGCCGTCGGTGACGTACGGGCCCTTCCAACGGTCGCCACGGCTCTGCGGCGCGGCGACGAGCGCCTGGAGCCCCTCTGCGGAGCTCGGATAGTCGCCCATGTCCATGCGGTATGCCATGAGCGGCGCCTTCATGCTCGAATTGACGAAGGTGTGCGCGACCTTCTCCTGCGCGTTGCCGAAGATCTTGTCGAAATTGCCGACGGCCAGGCCGACGAGCATGCCGACGATCGCGAGCACGACCAGAATTTCGAGCAGGGTGAAGCCGCGCGCACGCGATGCACGGCGGGGAAAACGGGAAACGTAAGACATGGCGAAGGCGACGATTGCGGGATGTCCCGCGGTTGTCGAGACGCTGGCGGCGCGAAAAAGTTTCCTCGTTCGCGGCGTCCCGGCCTGCTTTTCTCGCTCCATGTCTCCGGCCATCCTCGAACGCGCCCGCCGTCTCCTCTGCGCCCTGCAAGACCATATCCGCGACACGCTCCGGCGCACGAGCCGCGGCTCGCGTGATATGGCGCGCATCGCCGCCGTGACCGCCGCCGACACGATCTACGCCATCGACCGGATCAGCGAGGACGCGATCTGCGCGTGGTTCGACGCGCACTGGCCGAAAGCCTGGTCGGTGGAGCTCGTGATGGAGGGGCTGGAGGACGGCAGCGTGACGACGTTTCCACGCGGCACGCCGGTGGAGAAAACGGTTTTCAAGTGCATCCTCGACCCGATCGACGGCACGCGCGGGCTGATGTACGACAAACGCAGCGCGTGGATCCTCGCCGGGCTGGCCCCGCAACGCGGCGCGCGTACGCACCTCGGCGACATCGTGGTCGCCGCGATGACGGAGCTGCCAACGAGCAAGCAAGGTCTGGCCGACCAGCTCAGCGCGGTGCGCGGGGCGGGCCTGCGTTGCACACGATTCGATCTGGCGACTGGCCGGCGCACGCGCTTCGTCCCCCGCCCGGCCACCGGCACCGATTGCCGGCACGGGTTTGCCTCCTTCGTGAGGTTCTTCCCGGAGGGCCGCGTACTCATGGCGCAGCTTGAAGAGGCGCTCTGGGACGAACTCTACGGCGTGGGCCGTGGCGCCTCGCCGATCATCTTCGACGACCAGTACATCTCCACCGGCGGCCAGCTCTACGAAATCATCGTGGGCCACGACCGGCTAATCGGCGATCTGCGGCCACTCGTGTTTAAGAAACTCGGTCTGCGCGCCGAGCTCTCGTGCCATCCGTACGACATCGGCCCGGCATTTCTGCTCAAGGAGGCGGGCGGCGTGATCGAAGCGCCCGGAGGTGGCCCACTGTGCGCGCCGCTCGATACGACGACGCCGGTGGCGTGGATCGGCTACGCCAATCCCGCGCTCGCTCGAAAGATCCGCCCGGTGCTCCGCCGGTTGATCGGCGAAAAGCTCAGCTGAGCAGCGCGGCTCACTCCGCGCAGGCGCACTGGCCGGCGCAACAGCCGCCACCCATTCCACCGCAGCAACCCTGCGGAGGCGGCGGTGCGGCATGTTGCGTGATGATGCCGATGCCGCCCATGATGACGCGTCGCACGGGCTCGCCCGTCTCGGGGTCGCGGGCGAGCGGCGCGTCGTTCATCGATTGTTTGAGCTCGAAGCGGCGCGGCTCTTCACCGGCTTTCTGCGGGATGGTTTCGTAAACGTAGATCGGCATGACGCGTGAAACGGTTTTGCGCGCAGGAAAGCAACCGACGCCCGGCGCGCAACCGGGAAGCGCACTAAAACGTGTCGCCCTTCCAGCCCCACATGGAGCGGGCCACGTCGATAAACTTCACGAAGACGCGTTCGCCGGGGATGCCGAGGTGCTGCTCGACCAGTCCGCACAAGGCGCGGCAGAGCGCCTTGGTCTGCCGCGGGTCGAGGCCGATGCTTTTCAATTCGAGAAAGGCGACAGGGTCGTCGCTGCCGGCGAAGAGCATCGGGGTATCGGGTTGGAGCGCGATCATCACATAATCCTCGGGTTTACCGAGCTCGGAGCTGACGAGCTCGGAGGCGTGTTTGAGGATGGCGCGCTGGGCGGCTTTCGTGAGGGGCAGGTTGGTTTGGATCTTGAGATAGGGCATGGCGGATAACGGGTTGAGGGTTACGTCGCGGGCACAAAAGGCGGGGTTGCAGGCCTCGCCGAAAGCTGCCGCTATTGTCGCCCTTTCACGACTCATCGCAACCTGCGTCCATGAAGAAGTACCACGCTGTCCGGGCCTACTATGTGTTTCCCTGCTGCCTGCTCCTGCTCAATCTGTGCGTGGAGATCGTCAACTATAAGGCCAAGCTGGTGGGCGAGCCGTTGCTGCGCACGGCGCTGATCATCGCGATGGTGCTGTGCGGCGGCTCGCTGGTGGCATTTATCTTCGCGCCGCTAATCGAGAAGCTGGTACAGGCGCTCCACCGGGAGAGCAAGCAGGCGGGGCAACTCGGGGAGGTGATCTTCCTCACGCTGCTCGGCGTGGGCGTTTTCTGGCTCTACTATCAGGTCTATATTCTCGGAACGGAGTCGATCCTGCCGGCGAGCTGGCATAATCCTCCGGGCACCTGATCGGACGTCGGGGCCCTCTGACACGGGCGCAAAAAAACGGGCGCCGTTTTGCAGCGCCCGTTTTACGAGAGAAAAGAAGCGCCTGAGGCGCGACGTGGTTACTTGGCGGCCGCAGCGGCCTTCACGAGCTCGACGAAGCTGCGCGATTCCAGCGAGGCGCCGCCGATGAGGCCGCCGTCGATGTCCTTCTGCGCGAGCAGTTCGGGAGCGTTGGAGGGCTTCATGGAACCGCCGTAGAGGATGCGGACCTTCTGAGCGATGGCGTCGCCGAAGAGCTTCACGAGGAGGCTGCGGATGAACGCGTGCACTTCCTGCGCCTGCTCGGTGGTGGCGACTTTGCCGGTGCCGATGGCCCAGACGGGCTCGTAAGCGACGACCACGCTGGTGGCCTGCTCTTTGCTGACGCCTTCGAGGGCGCCTTCGAGCTGGGTCTGCACGACCTTGAGGGTCGCGCCGGACTCGCGCTCGGCCAGCGTCTCACCGACGCAGAGGACGGGCTTGAGCTGGTTCTTGAGGGCCGCGAGGACCTTCTGGTTGATAAACTTATCGTTTTCGGCGAAATACGTGCGGCGCTCGCTGTGGCCGAGGATCACGTAGGTGGCGAAGGTGCTGCGGAGCATCGAAGCGGAGATTTCGCCGGTGTAGGCACCGGAGGCTTCGTGGTGCATGTTCTGGGCACCGAGCTTCACGTTGGAGCCCTCGAGGAGCTTGCCGGCGCTTTCGAGCGAGGTGAAAGGCGGGCAGACGAGGATGTCCACGTCGGTCACGCGGCCGACTTCGGCCACGATCTCCTGCACGAGCGTCGAGGCGTCGGCGGAGGTTTTGTTCATCTTCCAGTTACCGGCGATGAGTTTTTTGCGGATCATAAGGGTGGGCTTTAAATTGATTCAAACACCGGGGCGCGAGGCTATTTCCAGCCGCGCGCCCAAGTTTTCTGGAGGGATTAGCTTTCGAGGAAGGCGACGCCCGGGAGGACCTTGCCTTCGAGGAGCTCGAGGCTGGCGCCACCGCCGGTGGAGCAGTGCGTCACGATCTTGGCGACCTTGAACTTCTTAGCCGCAGTGGCGGTATCGCCACCGCCGACGACGGTCGTCGCACCGTTGACCGTGGCGAGCGCGATGGCGTCGGCCATGACCTTGGTGCCGGCCGCGAAGCGGTCGTCTTCGAACACACCCGCGGGCCCGTTCCAGATGATGGTCTTGGACTCCATGATGGCCTGGCGGAACATCGCGCAGGTCTGGGGCCCGATATCGAGACCCATCCAGCCGTCGGAGATACCGGGCTGGTCGTTGTCGAGTTGGACTTCGACGGGGGTATCCGGGGTCTTCGGGAATGCGTTGCCGCAGACATGATCGATCGGGAGGAGGATCTTCACGCCGCGCGCCTTGGCCTTGGCCATGAGCTCGGGGACGAGCTTGGCGCCTTCGGCGTCGAAGAGGCTGTTACCGATGTTCATGTCGAGAAGCACCTTCTTGAAGGTGTAGCTCATGCCGCCGCCGATGATGATCTTGTCGGCCTTCTCGATGAGGTTCTTGATGAGGGGGATCTTGTCGGCGATCTTGGCGCCGCCGAGGATGGCGAGGAGGGGGCGCTTGGGGTCGTCGATGACGGCCGCGAAAGCCTTGAGCTCCGCCTCCATGAGGAAACCAGCAGCCTTGTCCGGGAGGGCCACACCGACCATCGAGGAGTGCGCGCGGTGCGCGGTGCCGAAGGCGTCGTTGACGTACACGTCGGCCAGCTTGGTGAGCGAGGCACGGAAGGCCTCGACGTTCTTCGGGTCGGCCTTGATGGACTTTTCGGTACCGTCGGCCTGTTTCTCCTTCACCTTGCCCTCTTCCTCGATGTGGAAGCGGAGGTTCTCGAGGAGGACGACCTCACCGGCCTTCAGGGCACCGGCGGCGCAGGCAGCCTCGACTTCAGCGCCGACGCAGTCGTTGAGGAACTTCACCGGCTTGTTGAGGAGCTTGGAGAGCTCGTCGGCGACAGGCTTGAGGGAGTACTTGGCAACGACCTTGCCATCCGGACGGCCGAGGTGGCTCATGAGCACCACGGACGCGCCTTTTTCGAGGGCGTAGTTGATCGTGGGCAGCGCGGCGACGATGCGCGCGTTGTTGGTGATGGCACCGGTGGCCTTGTCTTGCGGGACGTTGAAATCGACGCGGATAAGGACGCGTTTACCGGCGAGGTTGAGGTCGCGGATGGTCTTGAATTTAGCCATGGCGTGGCAGTGGTCAGAGATGATAAATCGAAAAATTTGCGCTTGGAAGCGACTGTCCGGAAACAGAAACGCGACCCGAGGGCCGCGTTTCTGGTTAAGCGAAGATTACCGAGAGATAACCGCGTGCTGATTACAGCTTGGCGGCGATCTTCTTGGTGAGCTCGACGACGCGGTTGGAATAGCCCCACTCGTTGTCGTACCAGCTGATGAGCTTGAAGAAGTTCTTGTTGAGCTCGATCGAGGAGCCAGCGTCGAAGATCGACGAGAGCTTGCAGTGGATGAAGTCGGAGGAGACGACCTCGTCCTCGGTGTAGCCAAGGATGTCCTTCATGTAGGTCTCGGAAGCCTTCTTCAGGGCGGCCTTGATCTCAGCCAGCGAGGTGTCCTTGACGGTCTTGAAGGTCAGGTCGACGACCGAAACGGTCGGGGTCGGCACGCGGAAAGCCATGCCGGTGAGCTTGCCCTTGACCTCGGGGAGGACGAGCGCGACGGCCTTGGCGGCGCCGGTCGTGGACGGGATGATGTTCTGAGCGGCGGTACGGCCACCCTTCCAGTCCTTGCGGGACGGGCCATCCACGGTCTTCTGGGTCGCGGTGTAGCTGTGGACGGTGGTCATCAGACCTTCGGAGAGGCCGAAGCCTTCCTTCAGGAGGACGTGGACCAACGGAGCCAAGCAGTTCGTGGTGCAGGACGCGTTGGAAACGATGTTGTGCTTGGCGGCATCGTACTTGTCGTCGTTGACGCCGAGGACGATGGTGATGTCCTCACCCTTCGCCGGAGCGGAGATGATGACCTTCTTGGCGCCAGCCACGATGTGGCCCTTGGCCTTCTCGGCATCGGTGAAGAGGCCGGTGGACTCGATGACGAGCTCAACACCGAGCTTGGCCCAGGGCAATTCAGCCGGGCTCTTGGCGCTGACGACGAGGATGTCCTTGCCGTTGACGACGAGAACGTCGTCGTCAGCCTTGTCGGCGGCGGACTTCTTCGAGGCAACGGTGCCGTTGAAGCGACCCTGGGAAGAGTCGTACTTCAGGAGGTAGGCCAGATTGTCGGCCGGGACGATGTCGCCCACCGCGACGACGTCGAACGTCGTGCCGAGGAGGCCCTGCTCAACGAGGGCGCGGAATACGAGGCGACCGATGCGGCCGAAACCATTGATTGCGACTTTAACTGCCATTTTTCTCTCCGTTTTTGATGTGTTGAATGACTATTCCAGATAGATGCGCGTACGCGCTAGAAAGGGCCACACAACCAAGCCCCACCTCCGAAATCAAGGGTTTAGATTGATCATCTGTTGCGGAGCCCTGCGCAAAAAATGCGGCCGCCTCCCCCGCCCCGTTCCGGCTTCAATCCGGCTCAGGCTTGCCCTCATCCCACGAAACAGGGTCCTCCACAGGCTCCAAGTGCGTGAAAACCAGTGCGGACGGCAACGCACGGCGCACCTCCGCCTCCACCCGTTCCGCCAGCTCATGCGCCTGCTGCACTGTCCAACACCCAGGCACCAAAACATGGACTGACACAAACTTACGCCGCCCGGCCTGCCTCGTCTGCAACGCGTGAAACAGTACGCCTTCTGCGCGAAAAACGCCCAAGGCCTCATCGATGCGCAACAAATCCTCCGACTCCAGCGCCCGGTCCATGAGGCCCCCCACGGACCGCTTTACGATATCGATCCCCGATCGCACGATGTTGGCAGCCACCAACAGCGCCACCACCGGATCGAGCCACACCCAACCCGTGGTCGCCACCAGCCCAAGCCCAACCACCACCCCCGCGGAGGTCCAGACATCGGTCAGCAAATGATACGCATTGGCCTCCAGCGTGATCGACCCACGTTGACGCCCGGTGCGCAACAACAGCAGCGCCACCGCAAGATTGATAAACGAGGCCGACACCGACACGGCCAGCCCAAGATTCAGTTGGTCGATCTCGCGCGGGTGAATCAGCCTCTGCACTGCCGCCAACGCGATGCTCGCCGCCGCCAGCAGGATCAACAATCCCTCAACCCCGCTCGAAAAATACTCCGCCTTCGTATGCCCGTAGGCGTGGTCTGCATCCGGCGGACGCGCCGCGATCCGCAACATCCCCAGCGCCATCACCCCACCCGCCAGGTTCACCAGCGACTCCACTGCGTCCGAAAACAGCCCCACCGAGCCCGTCAACAGATACGCGACAGACTTGAGCGCCATCGTCGCCACCGCCGCCCAGATCGAGATCCAAGCATACCGGGTGAGCTCGGGGCACTTTTTTGGGGTAAGATTCATGGGGTGCGCGCCGCCCATCCGGAATCGCACCAGCCCGATCGGCGGCGTGTCGTTACTCTCCACGTTTTCGGCATCGCGCGCAACCCGGACACTCTTCTTAACTCGCCCCAAGCCCACCCTTTTCGCCCAAACGCCCCGCATCCGCCATGACCCAATCGCCCGCCGCCCGCCGCGTCCGCATCGTCCACTATTGCACGTGGGCCGACCAACTCGAAGACGCCGCCGCCTATCTGGAGCGACTCGCCCACTTCGACGTGCGCACCCGCGTGACCGATCCCAACGACGCCCGCATCGTCCGCATGGCCCGACTCGACTGCGACTGGCACGCCGAAAACGCCCGCGTCTTCGCCTCGCTCACGCATCCGCAGATCGAGTTTCTCCCGGCCCGCGTCGTCGGCCGCACTGGACTGGCGGCGCTGTTGCAGATGCCCTTTCCCGCCGACGAGGAAATCTGGCTCGTCGTCATGGGCCAGCAATTCGAAGGCTTCGGCCAAGTCGCCGCCCAGCTCCTCGCCCTCCTCAAAAAACGCGGCCTGCGCGTCCTCTTCTACGCATTCGACGAAGCCTCGCGCGCGATGCCGTGCTTCAATGCCATCGCTCCGCATCTCGACGTGCTCATCCACGACGAGTCGCCGCTGGCCGACGCCGGCCGCGCCGCGCTCCCGCCTACCTGCGTCGACATCCACCGCAGTTGGGTGGCCAACCTCCTGCCCTTCGCCACGCCATTCTGCGAGACGCCCGAGGAGAAAATCGTGTTTCTCGGCTCGCAACTCGGCCTCACGCCCCACCGCCAGCGCCAGATCGATTTCCTCAAAAAACGCTTCGGCGACCGCTTCACCGCCATCCACGACCACTCGCTGCCGGTCAACGCGCGCGGCCAGCTCGCCGCCCGCTTTAAAGTCAGCGTCTGCCCCGAAGGCCGCAAATTCGGCACGCCCGCCATGAGCGCCTCGCACACCGACCGCCCCTTCTGGTCCGGCTGCCTCGGCCTCATGCCCGTCTCCGAAGACTCTCAACAGGGCGGCCGCCTCAACGCGCTCCACCAGGCCGGCCTGATCGTCCGCTACGCACACGCCGATCTCGACGCCCTTGCCGTCGCCTGCGAGCGCGCACTCGCCGCCACCAACGACGAACGCCGGCGCATCTACGAACATTTCAACCGGCACGAGACCGTCGGCATCGTCACCGCCGAGGCCATCGCCGCCGCACCGCGCCGCCCATGACCCCTGCCGCGTTTCAGGCCCGCCTGCAACAGGCCGTGCAACACCATCTCGGCGGACGCTTCGACGAAGCCTCCCGCGTGTACGAAGCGCTCCGCATCGCCGCCCCGCGCGATTATCAGGTCAACCACCTGCTCGGCACGCTGCGCTACCAACAAGGCCGCGCCGCCGAAGCCGCCCAACTCCTCGAAACCGCCCTGCGCCTCCAGCCGCGCGCGCCGGCCACGCTGATGTGCCTCGGCCTCGCCTACGTCGCGCTCCAGCGCCGCCCCGAAGCCGAAAAGGCGCTGCGCGAATCCGTCCGCCTCGACCCGAAATCACACGAAGCCTGGGGCCACCTCGGCGGCACGATCATGTTCGCCGGCAAACAAGCCGAGGCCATCGAGTGCTTCCGCCGCTGCGTCGCCCTCAAACCCGACTTCGCCGACGGCTGGCACTCGCTCGGCTGTGCACTGCAAGTCACCGGGCAGGGCGAAGAGGCGGTCGCCTGCCACAACCGCGTGCTCGCGCTCCAACCCAACCACCCGCGCGCCCTCTTTTCCCGCGCCCAGGCGCTCCACATCCAGCACCGCCTCACCGAGGCCATCGCCGATTTCGACGCCCACCTCGCCCGCCATCCAGCACACCACGAAGCGCGCAGCTTCCGGCTCCTGTTGCTCAACTACCGCGACGACCTCAGCCCGGAGGCGCTTTTCGCCGAACACCTCGCCTATGGCCGCGCCGTCGAGGCCAACATCCCCGCCGAGCGCCTGCGCCCGCAGCCGCGCCAGCCCAAGCCCGCCGGCACTCCCCTGCGCGTCGCCTTTCTCTCGCCCGACCTGCGCACCCACTCGGTCGCGTTTTTTCTGGAGCCGCTGCTCGCGCACCTCGACCGCACGCGCTTCACGGTGATCCTCTACCACGACCACTTCACCGAAGACGCGATGAGCGAACGCCTGCGTAAACACGCGCAGGTCTGGCGCAACTTCGTCGGGCTCGACCGCGAACGCGTTCTCAAAGCCATCGCCGAAGACGCGCCCGACATCCTCATCGATCTCACCGGCCACACGGGCTTCAACCGGATGGAGATGCTGGCCCGCCGGCTCGCGCCCGTGCAGATCGCCTACCTCGGCTACCCCAACACCACCGGCCTCTCCGCGATGGACTACCGGCTGACCGACGCCCTCGCCGATCCCGTCGGCGCCGCCGACCAGCTCCACACCGAAAAACTCCTCCGCTTTGCGCCCACCGCCTGGTGTTTCTCGCCACCGGCCGATGCCCCCGTCCCAGCGCCGACGCCCTGTCTCAGCCAGGGCCGCATCGCGTTCGGCTCGTTCAACACCCTCTCAAAAGTCAGCGACCACACGCTGCGACTCTGGCGCGACCTGCTCGCCGCCGTGCCCGATTCGCAACTCGTCCTGAAAAGCATGGGGCTCGACCCCAAGCGCTGGACCGAGCGGCTCGCCGCCGCCGGGCTGCCGGTGGACCGCGTGCGACTGCTGGCGCCGACAAAGGGCATCGCCGAGCACCTCGCCTGCTACGGGCAGATCGACATCGCGCTCGACCCGTTCCCGTACCACGGCACCACGACCACCTGCGAAGCGCTCTGGATGGGCGTGCCCGTCATCACGCGAGCCGGAGACCGGCACGCCAGCCGCGTGGGTGTCAGCCTCCTGCATGCCGTCGGCCATCCCGAGTGGGTTGCCGACGACGATGCGGACTACGTCGCACGAGCCGTCGCGCTCGCAACCGATCACTCGCGACTGACCACGCTGCGCGCCGGACTCCGCGCCGAGATGCAGCGGTCGCCGCTCCTCGACTACGCAGGCCAGGCCGCGCGCTTCGGCGCCGCTCTGGAGCAGGCGTGGGCCGACGCGCCGGCCACGTGACGGCACGCCGCGGCCGCGTTCACTCCACGTCGTAGATCTGAACGCGTTCCCAGTACGGCTTGAACTGCGCGAGAAACGCCTTGTGCAGCGGGTCGATCTGGTACGCATCGTGCGCCGCCAGATCGCGGCAGACCACCACGAGGGCGGCCGAGTAGCTCTTATCCACCACCGGGCGGTCCGGCACGGGAGCCGGAGCGCCCACGAACACCTGCTCGACGCAGGTGATGCCCTTCAGCGTTTCCAAACCGCGGCGGAAGTCCGCGCGCTGCGCCGGAGTCAGTTCAGGTTTCAGCCAGAAATAGACGGAATGTACGAGCATGACGCGGTCACCGTGCCCAAAGCCGCGCCGAAGACCAGCCCGCAATCGCCCGCGGCGCGACCGGCACAGCGCCCCCGTCTCGGGCCCGAAACAGAATTTTCAAGCCCCCCTTGATTTTTTCTAGGCACCGGCCGTTAAAGCAGGGTATCTCTTACTCACTCTACTTCCCATTCTCTCTTTCATGACCACCTCTGCACAGTCCAAACCGACGACCGTCTGCCATCACGGCAAGTGGGCTCGCACGACTGTACATGCCCTGGTCGTCACGATGGCAGGCTCTCGCCGCAACACGGTCGCCAATATTGGTGGTCGTCGTGCCATCCTTCAGGAAGTGGATTCCAAAACTCGCGCGTAAGATAGACCGATTTTCAAAACGCCGACCCACTTCCCTCCCGGAAGTGGGTTTTTTGTTAAGCCGCTTCCGGGACACGAGCCAGAGAGCTCGTTTCCCAATTTCCCGCGGCTTCACCGCTGAGCCCAGGTCGATCAGCCAACGCCCACGAGCGCTCCCGCGCACGTGGCCGCCCAAACCGCCGCTTCGGCGCGCGAGAGGGACGACGTGAACGGCGCGCCTCGCGCGCACGACCCACCCATCACTTTAACCCACGGCACTGAGGGCGGATGCAGGAGAAGTCTTCCTGCACCGAGCGACCTGAGACGTGGTTTTCCTTCCGGTGGTGTTGTGCGTGCGGGCTGCGCCGTTCACGGGCGCCGACCGCTCATTCAAACGAAACACCTATCCTCCTTCATTTTCCCAGTAACAAGACCCGCCTCCGGCGAGTCTTCCCTCCCATCAGCCAACCGTGAACTCAGCCATCCAACAGCCCCAGACCACCATCTGCGACGTCCTTCCCGTCGTCGATGCGGTCCTCAACCAGCTCGATAGACGTCTCCCAGCCCACGTCTCTCGCGAAGATCTCGCCAGCGCCGGCAAGATCGCCGTCGTCGAAGCCATGCGCCGCTTTGACGGGCCCACCGTCGAAGCCCGTGCCTACTGTTACACCCGCGTCCGTGGCGCCGTCTTCGACGAACTCCGGCGGCTCGACCCGCTCTCGCGGCGGACCCGCACCCAACTCAACATCGTGCGCCGCGCCGCCGCCGAGCTCGAAAGCAGCCTCGGCCGCGCGCCGACCACCGCTGAAGTTTCCGCCGCCACCGGACTGCGCGACACCAAGCTCCAGCAGCTCGACCGCATCGCGCGCGCCTCCGTGCCCACCTCCGTGCACGAGACCGACGCCGAAGGCTCACCCTTGCTCCAGCTCGTCGACCTCGACGCGCCCAGCCCGGCGCACACCGCCGAAACCGGCGACCTTTGTGAAACCGTGCAATCCGCCCTCGCGCGCTTGCCCGACACTCAGGCCATGGTCCTCCGGCGCTACTTCCTCGAAGAAGCCACCCTCGACGAAATCGCCGCCGAGCTCGGCATCTCCAAGGAGCGCGTCCGGCAGATCCGCGAATCAGCCGTGAAGAAGCTCCGGGGCGACCTGCTCGTGCTCTCCGCCTGGCAATCGCTCATCGACGACGACGCCAGAGCCGCCTGAAAATTCGACGCCGGACGGGAAACCGTCCGGCGTTTTTGCTTTAAAAAACGCCTCGATTCGGGCCTTGACCAGCCCAAGCGGCCCCGCACCGTAGGCCCTCTGATTTATTGCCCGATGGTGTAATGGCAGCACAGGCGACTTTGACTCGCCTAGTCATGGTTCGAATCCATGTCGGGCAGCCACTCGGCCCTCACCAGCCCCAATGGAAGGCCCCCGAAGAAGCCCTCTTGCGCGCCGAGAAAACCCCGAAGACTAAGGCCCCAAAGACATTCATAGTCCCCTTCGACGAATTCGCCCGAGAACGCTTAAAATGATACTGCTCATCATCCTCATCGTCATCGGCGCCATTGTGCTCCTTGGCCTCGCAGCCCTTGCCGCCACAGTCAAAGGCACCAAGCCCGCCAACGCCTACACGCTAAAAACGTCCCTCCTCACAGAAGCCGAGCTTCGGTTTTTCCACGTCCTCCACAGCGTCACGCCGAGCCACTTGAGCATCATGGCACAAGTCAGCACCCTCGAAATCTTCGCGACAGCCCCATGCAACGACCCGAAGAAAAAGCGCGCCGCACACAACAAGATCAATCAGAAGCATGTTGATTTTCTGCTCGTAGAAACGGCCAGTTGCCGCCCCGCCCTCATCATCGAGCTCGACGACCGTTCGCACCAGCGAGCCGACCGCGCCGCCCGTGACCAATTCCTAGACGCCACGTGCGCAGCAACCGGCCTCCCAATCCTACACATCCCCAACGCCCGCACCTACGACGCCCAGGCACTCGGACGGCAAATCCAAGAGCAAATCGGCACGCCCACGGCAGCCACGCCCGCAACGCCTCCCGTAATCGCGAAACGGCCAGCACCGGCACCAGCCAAACCAAACGCCGCAGGATTCGCCGACATGTCGGAAATCTTCAACCGGCAACAGTGATTCAGCGCCCGATTGACTGTCGCTCTTTCGACCGAGACACCCCATCCGACCCACAATGAGACTACTCGGGGAAACTCAGTACCGCTGGACCACAACACAACTCTGCGTTGCCGGCGGAATCCTAGCGCTTGTGTATCTGTGGTTTTGGTATGTCGCCCTCGTCGATGCCATTGAGACCGCGCCGAACGCGCAAAAAACGCCCTGGGTAATCGTCATCGTCTTCGTCCCATTTGGGTGGCTACTCTACAATCTCAACAAGTCGGGAGACACCGCGCAGGGAAACCGCTTCGACATCTAAGGGGAAAACAAGAAAGGCACCGTAACGCTAGCGCCCAATGGTCTGCTTTTCACGGAGGCGCCACACCATCCGAGCCCACTCGGCCCTCAGCCGCGCGTGTTTGCGAAAAAGACGACGTAGCCGATCAGGCGTTCTGGAGAGGCCCACAGGCCGTTGATCAATAATTGCACCGGCATGGGCGCCGCCCCCAATCGCGACAGCACCACCTCCACCCGGACCGACCGCGCCCCGGCGCCGGCCATCGTGAGTTGCTGCATGATCTCGGGCAGATTCTCGTAGCCGGCACTCACGTCCAACGGACGGATAAACTCCTCCAGACGCACCGCCCTCCGCGTGAGATCGCCCTTCGCCAAACCGAGCAGAGTTTGCGCGACTGGATTGGCCAGGCGCATCACACCCTCGGCATCCAGCGTCGCCACCCCCATCCCCGACGAGTCCCAAAATGCCCGCTTAAACGCCTCCGCCTCGGCCAGCTCCCGCGCGTGTGTCCCCAGCGTCGCCATCAAATCATTGAAGCCCTGCTCAAGCTCACCCACCTCGTCCATCGCCCCCACCACCACACGCAGCTCCTTGTCGCCCGTCTCCCGCACATAGCGGACTGCATCGGAAAACCGAAAAAGCCGCTCCGTCAGCAGCCGCCAGCGGAAATACCACGCCAGCAAGAGCAGCCCGATCGCCACGCCGAGATACACCGCCAGCCACGGCAGCAAACGCGCATCCTTTGCCAGCGCCGACACCGACTGCACATTGCAACAGGCCAGCCACCCCAGCACCCCCGACGCCCCGATCAGCAACACAGGCAACAAATCCACCCACAACAACCGCGCACGTAACGAACGCCGGGCGCGACACACTGACGACGATTGGGACGGGGATTCCGAGACGACGGGCATGGACGTTCGATATCGAGCCAAACTCCCTGCGTCTAAAACAAAACTCTGATGGCCCAAGTGCTTTGCCAAAGTTTTACCATCCCCGGCCACGCCGCCACGCGCCCCCTTTCAAAGCGCTAAAGATAGAACACCGGCCCAGTCGCGGCAGCGGCCAATTCGAGAGAAACCGCATTCCAGTTCGTTCGAGCCGCGCACCGCACTCCCCCCACGATTCTCGCCCGCCTTCCACAAGGCCGGATTCCCAAAAAAATCCCATGCGCTCACCCCTCTCGCTCCAAACGCTGCGCCGCCACGCCGTGCGCGCCCTCCTGTCCTGCCTGCTCGCTGTCCACGCCCTCGCAGGCGTCACCGTCACTCAAAACGCCGGTCCCGGCGCCACCAACTGGCCCGGCTCGCCCATCCTCAGCACCGCCGCCAATCCCGCGTCGGCCTTCACCATCGCCGAGGGCTTCGGCGCCACCGCGACCGACAACTACGCCCAGACCTTCACGATCGCCGGCACCGACAGCTACACGCTTCAGGCACTCTGCCTCTACGTGGGCGGAGGCACCGGCACCACCGCCCTAAACACCATCACGCTCAACCTCTACGAGCTCGGAGGCAGCGTCGCGCCCAACCCCAGCGCCTACGCCTCCGGCGTCAATAAATTCGGCAGCGGCAGCGGCCTCCAGATCGAGTACGCGCCCCAGACCAACGGCCTGCTCCGCCTCGATTTCTCCGGCTCCGACCAGGTGCCTCTCTACGCCGGCCGCATGTACGTCCTGGAGGTCTCCGGCATCGGCGGCGCCGATACCATCAACTGGCTGCGCAACTCCTCCGACACCTACTCCGGCGGCGCCGCCTACAAGAATCGCGCCTGGATCAACGGCACCGAGGCACGCGACTTCGGCCTCGCCGTCTATGGCACCCTCAATACCGACCCGATCCCGCCCTCCCGCTGCACCGTCGATGCCACCGCGATCCGCCAGCAAATCGACGGCTTCGGCGCCGGCGTCGCCTTCCTCTACGACGGCCAGGACCCGCTCAACGACGCCCAGATGGACAACCTGTTCGGCACCTCCGGCCTCCAGTTCGGGCTCACCCTCCTGCGCATGCGCATCCCGCCCGACGGCAACTACGCCGCCTGCGTCACCGACGGCCAGCGCGCCCACGCTCGCGGCGCACGCCTCCTCGCCAGCCCATGGACGCCCCCGCCCGCGCTCAAATCCAACAACAATGCCATCCACGGCGCCCTCCTCCCCGAGCACTACGCCGACTACGTCGCCCACCTCAACGGCTTCATCTCCACCATGGCCGCCGCCGGCGCCCCGCTCTCCGTCATCTCCCTGCAAAACGAGCCCGACTTCGATCCCCCCGACTACGAGGGCTGCCAGTGGTCCGCCGAGCAGTTCCGCATCTTCTGCCGCGATTTCGCCGGCGACATCCAGGCGCCCGTCATGATGCCCGAGTCCTACGCGTTCAAACAGCCCATCTGCGACGCCACCCTCAACGACCCCGCCGCCGCCGCCCACGTCGCCTATGTCGGTGGACACCTCTACGGCGCGGTCATCCGCGACTACCCGCTCGCCCACTCGCTCGGCAAACCGACGTGGATGACCGAGTTTCTCATCAACAATCAGACCATCTCCTCCGCCATCAGCACGGCCCAGCAGATCATCGACTGCCTCAACGTCGGCAACATGAGCGCCTACATCTGGTGGAAATGCATCGGCACCGCCAACGGCCTGCTCGACAACGCCAGCGTCCCCCAGCCACGCGGCTACGTCATGGCCCAGTTCAGCCGCTTTGCCCGCCCCGGCGATTTCCGCGTCGCCATCACCGACAACACCAGCCCGCTCGGCATCACCGCCTTTCGCGACCTCGCCTCGGCGCGCTTCGCCATCGTCGCCGTCAACTACGGCACCCTCCCCATCACGCAGGAGTTTTCCATCACCGGCGTCACCGCCACCGCCGTCACCCCCTGGATCACCTCGGCGACTCAATCCCTGGAGGCGCAGACGCCCCTGAACGTCACCGCCGGCACCTTCAGCTACACCATCCCGCCGACGTCCATCGTCACCTTCGCCGGCCTCTGCACCGATGCCACCGCACCGGCCAAGCCCGTCGTCTCGACCTCCTCCCACGCCACCTCCGACCTCACGCCGACACTCGCCGGCACCGCCGAGCCCCGCAGCACGGTCACCGTGTACGACGGCGCCACCGCACTCGCCACCACCACCGCCGACGCCTACGGCAAGTGGACGCTCGACGTCGCCCTCCCGCAAGGCGCCCACACCCTCACGACCACGAGCACCGACGCCTCTGGCAACACCAGCGCGCCCTCCGGCCCCATCACGCTCACCGTCGGCTGGAGCCGCTTTTCGGCGCTGTCCGCCCGCGCCCCGGTCGGCACCGGCGATCAATCCCTCATCATGGGCTTCGTGTACGCAGGCGGTGGCAAACCCACCCTCGTCCGCGGCGTAGGCCCCGGCCTGCTCAACGCCGACGCCGGCCTCACCGCCGCGCAAATCCTCGCCGACCCCAGACTCACCCTCCACGAGTTGCAGCCGGCCGGCTTCACCGAATTTGCCACCAACGACAACTGGGACGGCTCCGACGAGCTCCGCACCCGCATGCACGCGCTGGGCATGGGCGCACTCGAGGCCAACTCCAAGGACGCCGCGCTCCTCGTCACGCCCGCCCTCACCGTTTGCACCGCGCAAGTCAGCGGCGTGGGCAACACCACCGGCATCGCCCTCGCCGAGACCTACGACGCCGATTTTCAGGACAACACCCAACGCCTCACCGCACTCTCGATCCGCAACCAGGTCGGCACCGGCGCCGCGCAGCTCATCGTCGGCTTCGTCATCGAGGGCACCGCGCCCAAAACCGTGCTCCTCCGCGGCGTCGGCCCCGGCCTCGTCCCCGCAGTCGCCGAGTCCGCCGTGCTGGCCAATCCCACGCTCCAGTTGAACAAGCTCGATCGCGCCACCGGCACCTGGACGGTCGGCGGCTCCAACGACGACTGGGGCGGCGCCCCCGCGCTCGCCACCGCCATGAGCGCCGCCGGCATGGGCGAGCTCGCGGCCGGCTCGGCAGACGCCGCACTCCTGCTCGATCTCGCCCCCGGCATCTACACCGCGCAACTCACCGGCGTGGACGCCACCACCGGCATCGCCCTCGTCGAAATCTACGAAGCCCCCTGATTCGCCCCGCCGGCCTGCGTCGCTTCGCCGTGTCCCAAATCGTAGGGGCGTAGTCTTGCTACGCCCT
>Ga0209719_1002588_pt1 | contig 18344 bp, 14 predicted proteins | sample AD_JPNAS2_MetaG_FD_184421 | JGI IMG/M metagenome (GOLD analysis project Ga0209719, IMG submission 184421) | Active sludge microbial communities of municipal wastewater-treating anaerobic digesters from Japan - AD_JPNAS2_MetaG (SPAdes) (version 2) | ecosystem: Engineered > Bioreactor > Anaerobic...
CGCGAAAAATCAATCTCGATGTCCAAACGTTGTCTGTCCGCGCTAAACTCGCACGACACAACTTGCCATGGCGGTCGCAAACCCAAAGCCAACTGAAAAAGATCCGTGTCTCTCATCTCGATCCGTATCAACCTCCTGCATCTTTTGATTACGGATCTCTATCATGTTGCAAAAAACCTTACCCATACTTTTTAGCGAGGAGCCGGAAAAACCTTTGAAGCAGCCGGGGAAGCGTCTGAATGTCCCGGCGGACGGAAGCAGCGGGGGAGGGCGCATGACGGTTCGACAGCAGGCGGGCGGAAGGATCCGGGTCGGTTTCAGACAGGCCGTCGGCATGCTGGCGCCGTACGTCAAAAGCCGGCTGATGGCGCAGATCAAGGCCGTCGCCCTCATCATCGTCTACCTGGTCCTGTTTCAGACCCTGATCCTGGGGATCCCCGTGGCCAGGGCCACCGTCATTGCCGCCGGCCTGGCGCTCGTCATCGTCGGCCTCACGTTCTTCATGGAGGGCCTGGTCCTGGGGCTCATGCCCCTGGGCGAAGTCATCGGCCTCAAGCTCCCGCAAAAGTCCGTCCTTCCGGTCATCCTGGTTTTCTCGTTCATTCTCGGCGTCGGCGCCACCTTTGCGGAGCCCGCCATCGGGGTCCTCAAGGCCGCCGGCGCCTCGGTCAAGGCCTGGGACGCACCGCTGCTTTTCCTGCTGCTGAATCGATACCCGGACTTCCTGATTTACGCCGTGGGCATCGGGGTCGGCATCGCCGTGGTCGCGGGCATGCTGAGGTTTCTGTACAACTGGTCCCTCAAGCCCTTCATCTATCTGCTCATCCCCGTGCTGGTCGTCTTCTCCGTCTGGGCCTATTTCGACAAGAACATGATGTTTCTCACCGGTCTCGCGTGGGATTGCGGCGGGGTGACCACCGGTCCGGTCACCGTGCCCCTGGTGTTGGCCCTGGGCATCGGGGTCTGCCGCGTTGTGGGAAGCGCGGGATCGGGATCGGCGGGCTTCGGCGTGGTGACGCTCGCCTCGCTTTTCCCGATTCTGACCGTGATGTCCCTGGGAACCCTCTTTGTGGGCTCGGTTCCCCAGCCCATGAGCGAGGCCGATTTTTTCAAGCTCGAAAATCGCCAGGCGACACAGGCCCTCTTCAGCCATCCGGATGAAATGGCCGGCTATGCGTTCCTGAACGCCGCCCCGGAGAATCAGTTGGCGTTCTTCGGGGGGGATCGGGACGGGATGCTCGCTTTTCTCAGGGAGGCGTCCGCCGAGGCGAAGGTGCGGGAGCGGGTCTTCGGCCCCGAAGCGGATGCCCTGAAGAAATGGGCGGCATCCCAAGGAACAAGGGAGCAGCAGGTCGCGGTGTTCGGGGACATCGAGGCGTCCACCCGGTACGCCGCCTCCGCCTCCGCCCTCCCGGAGCGTCTCGATGTGTTCGACCTCCTGGCGCGCAACACGCGCGCCGCGGCCCAGGCCATTATCCCGCTGTCGCTGTTTTTCATTCTCGTGCTGACCCTTGTGCTTCGGGAGAAGCTGCCGCGGGCCGATGAAATCCTCCTGGGGCTTGTGTTTGCCGTCATCGGGATGGGGCTGTTCAACATCGGCATCGAGCTGGGGCTGGCGAAGCTCGGGGGCCAGGTCGGTGGGAAGATCCCCTCCGCCTTCAAGGCCGTCGAGTTGACCGACCAGACGAAGACGATCCACGACTTCGACCCGGGGGTCGTGCAGACCGCCCTGACGCAAAAGGGGGAGGAGAGCCGTTTCTTTTATCTGAAGGAAAAGGATCGGCTCCTGCCGCTGCCGTTCAACGAGCGGCAGTATAACCCGGAGACGCGCCAGTACACGTACGTTCCGACCCGGGGGCCGCTCTTCGGTCGCTCGGACGGCCTCGGGGGCATTCTCGTGGTGCTCCTGTTCGCCTTCATTCTGGGGTACGCGGCGACCCTGGCCGAACCCGCCCTTAACGCCCTGGGGGCCACCGTCGAAGATCTCACCGTCGGCGCGTTCAAAAAGTCCCTGCTCATGCAGACCGTTGCCATCGGAGTGGGAGCGGGACTTGCGATCGGCGTGGCCAAGATCGTCTGGGACCTTCCGCTGATCTGGCTCCTGGCGCCGCCCTATCTTTTGCTCCTGTTCGTCACGGCCTTTTCGACCGAGGAGTTCGTAAACATCGGGTGGGACAGCGCCGGTGTGACCACCGGGCCGATCACCGTGCCGCTGGTGCTCGCGATGGGTCTCGGGATCAGCACCCAGGTCGGGGTGGTCGAGGGATTCGGCATTCTGGCGATGGCCTCCGTCTGTCCCATCCTTTCGGTGCTCGTGGTCGGCCTTTGGGTGACGATGAAGCGCAGGGCCGCGCAGGCGTCCGTGCCGTCGGGAAAAGGAGGGACGACCCCATGATGGAGCGCCGGAAGCAGGTTGCCAAGATTACCGGAATCGTCAACCGAGGGGAGGCGGTAGGCGTCATCGAGGCGCTCGCCGAACACGGAATCGTCGACGCACATCTTGCCGTGGGCCGCTCCGACGTCCTGCACGACAAGAAGTGGCTTTTTGGGGCCTCGGAGCGCACCGTCATCGACGAAGACCCGATCGAAATCCTGACCTTCCTCGTGGACCCCGCCCTGGAGGACGCGGCGCTGAAGCTTGTCCTTCACGCAGGAAGGCTCGGCATTGCGGGACGGGGCATGGCCTTCAGCGAGACCGTCGAACTGCTCTGGGCCCATGAGCTCTGCGCTGAAAACCGGACGGCCGATTTTACGGTGGCGAGCGACATTCCCCTCCTGTCCGATCTGGCGCTCGTGTGCTGCATCGCGCAGCGCGGCGAGGGCGACCGGATGGCCATGATCTCCCTCGACACCGGAACGTGCGTGCCGGCCATCACCTTCGGACAGGGCACCGGCGTCCGCGACAAGATGGGGCTCCTCCGGATCACGATTCCCGCCGAGAAGGAGGTGGTCCACATCGTTACGGACCGGCACGATGCGGAGGGCCTCATGAACCTGATGATCGACGTGGGCGACCTGGACCAGCCCGGCAAGGGCTTCCTGTATTGCGCACCCCTCAACCGGGGCATTGTCAACACGAAAATCAAGCGGGGCGTCACCCGGCACGCCGCCAGCATTGAGCAGATTGTCTCCGTCATCGATGAACTCAAGGGCGGGACCAAATGGAGGCGCCGTTCCGGGACCGCGGAGAGCGAAGACGCGGGGAAGGCCTATCTGCGCGACCTGACCGATCTGACGATGCTCTGCAACGAGGGACGGGGGCCGGAGCTCGTCAAGGCCGCCATGGCCGCGGGAGCCGCGGGGGCGACCATCGGGCGGCAAAGGCATGTCCGTCCCCGGCAGTCCCCCCTGAGCCGCCTGTCCCCCGCTCGCGAGTGCTGCAACATGATCGTCTCCCCGGAGCAGACCCCGGCCATCGGTGAGGCCCTTCGGCAGGCCGGCGCCTTCGATGACGAGACGCACGGCCAGGTGTACGCCCGTCCGGTTCCGAAGGCCTTTACCTATATCGGAAAATCCTGAAAAAGACGTCCGTCGCCGCAGGGGGGCTAGGCCGGCCCCGTTCGTGAAAGGATCGGCTTGAGGAACCGGCCGGTCAGGGACTCCTCGCAGGCGGCCACCTCCTCGGGCGTCCCCTCGGCGACGATCCAACCCCCGCCGGGGCCGCCCTCCGGGCCCAGATCGATGATGTGGTCGGCGGACTTGACGACGTCGAGGTTGTGTTCGATGACGACCACGGTGTTGCCCATGTCGACCAGGCGCATCAGGACGTCCAGGAGCTTCTGGATGTCGGCGAAGTGCAGGCCGATGGTGGGTTCGTCCAGGATGTAGAGGGTGTTGCTGTTGGCCCGCTTGCCCAGCTCGCGGGAGAGCTTGATCCGCTGGGCCTCCCCGCCGGAGAGGGTCGTGGCCGACTGCCCCAGGCGGAGGTAGCCCAGGCCGACGTCGTACAGGAGCTGGAGCCGGGTCCGGATGGACGGGATGTTTTCGAAAAAGCTCAGCGCCTGCAGGACCGTCAAATCCAGGACCTCGGCGATGTTCCTGCCCTTGTAGCGGATGTCCAGGGTGTCCGGGTTGAAGCGCCGGCCGTGGCAGACGTCGCAGGTGACGTAGACGTCGGGCAGGAAGTGCATCTCAATCTTGATCAGGCCGTTGCCCTCGCAGGCCTCGCACCGTCCCCCCTTGACGTTGAAGCTGAACCGCCCCGGCTTGTAGCCCCTCATCCGGGCGTCGGGCAGTCCGGTGAAGAGCTCCCGGATCGGGGAGAAGATCCCGGTATAGGTCACCGGATTGGACCGCGGCGTCCGGCCGATGGGCTGCTGGTTGATCATGATGACCCGCTCGATGCCGCCCAGATCGACGATGCGCCGGATCTTCCCGACCCGGCCCCGCTGCCGGGAGAGCTTGCGCTCCAGGATCTTGTGCAGGGTCCGCATGACCAGCGTGCTCTTTCCCGAGCCGGAGACCCCGGTGACCGCGGTGAACACGCCGACCGGGATGCGGATGTCGATGTCCTTTAGGTTGTGCTCGTACGCCCCCTCGAGGACGATGAACCGGTCCGGCCGGGGGCGGCGGGATGACGGAAGGGGGATCGAAACCCGCCCGGAGAGGTACTGGCCCGTCAGCGAGGGGCCGTAGCGGCACACCTCCGCGGGCGACCCCTGGACGACGACCTCGCCCCCCTCCTGGCCGGCCCCGGGCCCCATGTCGATGATGTGATCGGACGACAGCATCATGTCCGCGTCGTGCTCGACGACGAGCACCGTGTTCCCGAGGTCGCGCAGGCGCTTGAGCGTGTGGATCAGTCGGACGTTGTCGCGTTGGTGCAGACCGACCGTCGGTTCGTCCAGGACGTAGAGGACCCCCACCAGGCCCGAGCCGATCTGCGTCGCCAGACGGATGCGCTGGCCCTCGCCGCCGGAGAGGCTGTCCGCGGACCGCTCCAGGCTCAGGTAGTCCACGCCTACGTCGATCAGAAAGCGCAGGCGCTCCCGGATCTCCTTCAGGATCCGTTCCGCGATGAGCGTTTCCTGGGGCGTCAGGGGAAGGGTGTCGAACCACGCCTGGCACTCCCGGATCGACAGGCGGCAGACGTCGAAGATGTTCCGGCCGGAGACGGTGACGGACAGGCTCTCCTGTTTCAGCCTGGCGCCCCTGCAAGCCGGACATTCGCGCAGGCTGATGTACTTCATGAGCTCCAGACGGACGGCGCTGGACGTGGTCTCCCGGTAGCGCCGGTCCAGCGTGTTGATGATCCCCTCGAAGGCCTTGGTGTAAAAGAACCGCCGCCCGCGCCGGTCCCAGTAGAACTTGATCTTTTCCTTGCCGGAGCCGTACAGGAGCGCCTCGCGGATGTTCGCCGGCAGGCGGTTGAAGGGGGTGTTGATGTCGAACTGGTAGTGCTGGGCCAGGGCGTCCAGCCGCTGGAAGAAGAAGACCGAATTCCGCCCGGCCCAGGGCGCGATGGCGCCTTCCCGGATCGAAAGCGACGGGTCGGGGATGACCAGGACTTCGTCAAAATACATCTTGGACCCCAGCCCTCCGCAGTCCGGGCAGGCTCCGTACGGGGTGTTGAACGAGAACATCCGGGGCGCCAGCTCCGGCAGGCTGATCCCGCAGTCCGGACAGGCATATTTCTCGCTGAACAGGATCTCCTCTCCCCCGACGACTTCCACCCGGACGAGGCCGTCCGTCAGGCCTGCCGCCGTCTCCAGGGAGTCGCGCAGGCGCTTGCGGATCCCCTCCTTGACGACGAGCCGGTCCACGAGACAATCGATATCGTGGCGCTTGTTCTTGTCGAGCACGATCTCGTCGGCGAGTTCCCGCAGTTCGCCGTCCACGCGGACGCGGACGAACCCGTCCTTGAGCAGTTTCTTCAGGTCTTTCTGGAACTCCCCTTTTTTCCCGCGGACGATGGGGGCCAGCAGGTTGACCCGCGTCTTCTCGGGCAGGCCGAGGACGTGGTCGATCATCATGTCGATCGTCTGGGCAAGGATCTCGCGCCCGCACTGATAACAGTGGGGGACGCCGATGCGTGCAAACAGCAGGCGGAGATAATCGTAGATCTCCGTCACCGTGCCGACGGTGGACCGGGGATTGTGGCTCGCCGCACGCTGTTCGATGGCGATGGCGGGCGACAGGCCTTCGATGGACTCCACGTCCGGCTTGTCCATCTGTCCGATGAACTGGCGCGCGTACGTGGACAGGGATTCGACGTAGCGCCGCTGTCCCTCGGCGTAGATCGTGTCGAAGGCGAGCGACGATTTTCCCGAGCCCGAGACGCCCGTGATGACGACGAGCCGGTCCCGCGGGATGTCGAGGCTGACGTTCTTCAGATTGTGCTGGGACGCCCCCTTGATGCGGATCCAGTTCATGGGCGCCACCCATCCGCGGGCGGAGAACCGCCCGGCCGCCTGCCCGCTCTACAGACGGATTTCAATGTGGGACCGTTTGCGCAGCCCTTCGATCCAGTCTCCATACTTCACTTCCAGTTTCTGCTCTTCCAGCCGATCCACGATCTCTTGACGCACAGCCTCGATGGGCTTGACGCCCGCGCCGCGCTTGTCCACCAGCTTCAAGAGGTGCAGCCCCAGGGAGGATTCGATGATCTCGCTGACCTCATCTTGCTTGAGGCGGAAGGCGACCCGATCGACCTCCGGCAGCATCAGCCCCTTCTCGATGAATCCCAGGTCGCCGCCCTGGGCCGCCGCCGGTCCCTGGGAATAGGTGACCGCCATCAGGTCGAAAGGCTCCCCCGCCATGATCCGCTGCCGGATGGTCTCCGCCTGCTCCCGCAGCTTCTTTTTGCCTTCCTCGTCCAGGTTGGGGGAATAGGGGAGCAGGATCTGCTTGATGTGCACGGCCTCTTTCCCTTCGTACACTTCGCGATGCTTCAGGTAGTACTCGCCGATTTCCTCTTCGCTGATGGCGATTTTCGATCGGACGTCGCGCCTCAGGATGCGCATCCGGACCATCTGTTCGCGGATCTCGTTCCGGTACGCCTCCAGGGTCGTTCCTTCCTTGGCGAGGGCCTCCTTCAGGGCGTCCAGCGAAACGTTCTGCCGCCGGGCCATGTCGCGGATCGTTTCCATGACCTCCTCATCCTTGACGACGATCCCCGTTTTCTTCGCCTCCTGTTCGAGCAGAAGCTTGTCGATCATTCTCTTGAGCAGATCCATCCGCGTCTCCTGGAGGAGCCGTTCCTTGTTGGGCCCTTTGTAGGTGTCTTCGATCCGCTTCTCCATGGGTTCGAAGGCGCTGTTCAGTTCATAGGAGGTGATGATCTCGTCGTTGACCACGGCGACGATCCGCTCCACGACGCTGGTTGCGGCCGCCGCGGATGACGCGAACAGGCAAACCAGAAACAGCAGAACGATTTGATGGGCTTTCAAGAGTCTGTCTCCTTTCGTCGAAGAAGGGGCCGCCTGGCCGTTCGAGGCGCCATTCGGCCGGGTCGGTTTTTCACGCATCGGGTTTCCCGGTGCCGAGGGCGTCGATCAGGCGCCGGGCCCCCGCGAGGACCCCGTCCCCCTTGAGGCCGGGAAGCGGAACATACAGGCGGTAATCCGGCGTCAGCCGGATGCCGGGCGGTGTTTCCCGCGCGGCCGCGGGCTTTCTCAGGGATCGGGCGAGCGTTCGCACCGGCTTCTCCCGGGGCGGCGGAAGGTTCATGAGCTTCGCGAGGTCGCTGATCCGGGCCGGATCGACGGGGCTGTCCGGGGAAAAATGAATGAAAAGCTGTTTTTCATCGTATCCCATCTTGCGTCCCTTCAGATCCGTGAGGGCGTTCCGGATCCGGATGACCTCGAGGAGATTGTCCACCTCTCCGGGGATGAATCCGTAACAGTCGAGCAGTTCCGCGCGGATCTCCGCCAGGGTGTCCTCGTCGGCGGCCAGGGAAATCCGCTTGTAGGTGACGAGCCGCTGATGCTCGTCGCTCATGTAATCGGAGGGAATATAGGCCGGCACCCCCAGGTGAATCTCCGGCCGCACGCGCTCCTCGGGCGGGCCCTCCCCCTTGATCTCCCGGATCGTCTTTTCCATGAGTTCCGTGTAGAGCTCGTAGCCGACGGCGGCGATATGGCCGGACTGGGACATGCCCAGCAGGTTTCCGGCCCCGCGGATATCCAGGTCCCCCGCGGCGATGCGGAACCCGCTGCCGGGTTCGGTGAATTCGAGGATCACCTCCAGACGCCGCCGGGCCTCGGGTGAGAGCAGGGCGCCCCGGGGCACGAAGAGGTAGGCATAGGCCTCGTCCCGGGCGCGGCCGACCCGGCCGCGGATTTGGTAGAGCTGTGCCAGGCCGAAGCGGTCCGCGCGGTTGATGATCATCGTGTTGGCCGTGGGGATGTCCAGTCCGGCGCCGATGATCGTCGTGCAGACCAGGACGTCGAAGTCCCGGCGGACGAAGGCGGCCATGATGCGTTCGATGTCCGTGCTTTTCATCTGGCCGTGCACCACCTCCACCCGGGCCTCGGGGACGAGCTTCTCCACGAGGCGCGCCATCGTGTTGAGCGAGCGGACCCGGTCGTGGAGGAAGAACACCTGTCCGCCGCGGAGCAGTTCCTGACGGATGGCCTTCTGAATCATGTCCTCGTCGAACTCGGCGAGGTAGGTCTTGATCGGCTGCCGGTCCTCCGGCGGCGAGTTGATGATCGACAGGTCCCGGATGCCGACCAGGGACAGGTGCAGCGTCCGGGGAATCGGGGTCGCCGTCAGGGTCAGCACATCCACCAGGGTCCGCAGCTTCTTGAGTTTTTCCTTGTGGAGGACGCCGAATCGCTGCTCCTCGTCGATGATGACCAGCCCCAGGTTTTTGAATGCAACATCCTTCTGCAGGAGGCGATGGGTGCCGATGACGATGTCCACGGTTCCCCGATGGATCCCCGCCACGATCTCAGCCTGCTGGACCCGGGAGCGGAAGCGGTTCAGGCAGGCCACCTGGACGGGATAATCCCGAAACCGCTCCAGAAACGTCTGATAGTGCTGCTCGGCCAGGATCGTCGTGGGGACGAGCACGGCCACTTGGCGGCCGTCCATGACCGCCCGGAAGGAGGCCCGCAGGGCCACCTCGGTCTTCCCGAAGCCGGCGTCGCCGCAGATGAGGCGATCCATGGGCTTGGGGGCGTTCATGTCGAGATGGACATCCTCGATCGCCCGGACCTGATCCGGGGTTTCCGTGAAGGGGAAGGCGGAGGCGAATTCCTCGTACGACCGGTCGGGCGGGGAGAAGTTCTCCCGTTCCATGACCTCGCGGGCGGCGTAGATGGAAACCAGTTCCTCGGCCACCTCCCGGATGGATTTCTTCACCCGGGACTTCAGGGTCTCCCAGGACTGGCCGCCCAGACGGTCGAGCCGGGGATCGTTCCCGTCGGAGCCGATATAGCGCTGGATCCGATCGAGACGATCCACGGGCAGGTAGAGCCTGTCCCCCTCCTGGTACTCGATCAGGAGAAAATCGTTCTCGATATTTCCCACGGCGAGCCTCGTGAGCCCGCGGTAGACGCCGATGCCGTGATCCGTGTGCACCACGGGGTCCCCCTCGTTGAGCTCGCCGAACGACTTGAGAAAATATCCCTCCCGCACCGGCCGGGGCCGGCGGCGGGAATGCTTCCGGCCGAAGATTTCCTCCTCGCTGACCACGGCGAGCTTCAGGCCCGGCCAATGGAATCCGCCGGTCAGGCGACCCTCCACCAGCCCCAGGCGCCCTCGGCCGCGCTGGCTGACGGTGTCCTCCAGGGAAAACGCCTCCTCCCGCGTCGCGGGAAGGTCGTACTGGGCCAGAAGGTGACCGATCCGGTCCCGGCTTTCCGGTCCCGCGCAGACGAAGAGGACCCGGTATCCGGACGCGATCCATTGCCGGATGCGCTCGGCCAGAGGTTTCAGGAGGCCCTCTTCCGCGACGGACACCCGCCCGCCTTCGAGCCGGGTGGTCTCCCGATCCGTGGACAGCGTGACGGCCGTTTCCGCCGTCGTTCCCCCCTCGGCGGGTTTCGCATCGCCGGCGGTCAGCGTCAGCCCGCCGACCAACAAATGTGGCCGGGCTTGAATCGCCGCCCATCCGTCCGGGCCGGACAGGTGCGTCTGCTCCCGTTCCAGAAAGAACCGCTCCTCCCGCTCCGCCTTCAGGATCAGCCCGTCCAACTCGTTGGCGAATTCCTCCTGGGACTGACGGAGGGCGGCGGGATTGTCGAGAACGAACAGCGCCTCGGCCGGCAGGTAGTCGAAGAGCGTGCCCAGACCCTCCGCGGCCGTCGGGTCTTCCGTCCCGGGGAGGTTCTCGTAGAACAGGGGCAGCAGCCGGGCGGGAAGCTGCGCGGTGCGTCCTTCGGCGATGGCGTCCGAAAGGGATTCCCATACCGGGCGGGGCAGTTCCAGCGTCTGGGCGCGGCGTCGGACATTGCGGATCGCCCGCCCGATCCGTTCCTCCGTCAGGATCGCCTCGCGTGCCGGGATAAGCGTGCAGGACAGGATTTCCCCGATCGAGCGCTGCGAGGCGGCGTCGAAGGCGCGGAGGGACTCGATCTCGTCCCCCACGAACTCCAGACGAACCGGGTGGTGGGCGCCGGGGGGAAAGACGTCCAGGATATGTCCGCGCAGGCTGAACTCCCCGGCCTCCGCCACCAGCGTTACCCGCTCGTAGCCCCCGGCGAGAAGCCGCCGCGCCAGGTCGTCCCGGTCCGCCGCATCCCCCATCGAGAGGGCGATCCGGCTGGCGCGCAGGACGTCCCGCGGGAGAACCCTCCTCAGCATCGACGGCAGGGAGGCGACGACCGACACCGGCGCGCCGTCGAGGAGACGGTCGAGGACGTGGATCCGGTCCCGCTCGGACTCGCTCTGGGCGGTTAGGATGTCCGTTGCCACGGTTTCGCCTTCGGGATAGAGAAGCGCGTCGTCTTCCCCGAGGAAAAAGGCCATGTCCCGGTGCAGGCCGCGCGCCTCGCCCTCCGTCGGGGTGACCACCGCCAGGGGTTTGCCGAGGCGCCGGAAAAGGACCGCGGCCAGGAGGGCCCGGGCGCTTCCCGACACCCCCTGAACCCGGAGGCCGGACGCCCCGCGGGCGACCCGGTCCACCAGCCCGGCCAGGGCGGCATCGCGCAAGGCGTGTCTGTCTGCTATGATCGTGCGCACCAGTCGGCTCACCTCCGGCCTCTCCTCATCCAAGGGCCAGCATGTGGTCCAGCGCGCGCTTTGCCGGAACCCGGACGGCTTCCGGAACGGAAATCACGGGCGACATCGTCTCCAGGGACGCGACGATATCCGGCAGGGTCGTGTATTTCATGGTTTCACACAGAAGCCTTTCGGAGACCGGAACGAACCGCTTTCCCGGGCTTTCTTCGCGCAACGTGTGGAAGATTCCCCGTTCCGTGCCGATCAGGACCGTTTGCGCATCGGTTTCCCGGGCGAAACGGAGGATCCCCGCCGTGCTGCCGACGAAATCCGCCTCGTCGAGGACGGCGGGATTGCACTCGGGATGTGCGGCGAAAGGCGCCCCAGGCCAGGCCACCTTGGCGCGCCGGACTTCGTCCACGGTGATGTCATGGTGCACGGGACAATGCCCGTTCCAGGGGATGATGTCCCGCGTCGTATGGCGGGCCGCATAACGGGCGAGGTTGCCGTCCGGTGCCATCAGGATTTTCCGCCCCTCCGGCAGGGAGTTCACCACGCGGACCGCGTTGGCCGAGGTGCAGCAGATGTCGCTCAGGGCCTTGACCGCGGCCGAAGAGTTGATGTAGGTGACGACGAGCAGATCGGGGTCGGCTTCCCGGACCTTTTGCAATTGGGCCGCCGTGATCCAGTCCGCCAAGGCGCAGCCGGCGTCCGGGCGGGGGAGGAGCACGGTGCGCTCCGGGGAGATGATGGCCGCGCTCTCGGCCATGAAATGCACCCCGGCAAAGACGATGACCGGGGCGTCCGTCCGGGCCGCCTCGATGCTGAGGGCCAGGGAGTCGCCCCGGAGATCGGCAATCTCCTGGATCTCGTCCCGCTGATAGTAGTGGGCGAGGAGAATCGCCCGCCGCTCCCTCAGCAGCCGGCGTACCTTCCTCTGCCATGCCTGTATGTCCGTCATGACCGGTTCGTCCTTTCCCGGGGGCGGGACAAAGATGCACGCATTCCCCGGATAAATAGCCTCATTTGCTACAACAGAAACATAATTACTTCAAGGACAAATCCGGAGGGGGCCGGGCATCCCGATATTGACAAGCGTGCGGATTTACGTTAGCGTTCAGCCACCAAACCAAGGATCGAAACCGATGATCTCTGTTCAACAGGCCCTGGAACAGATTCTGTCCGCCATCAGCCCCCTGGGGTCGGAAAGGGTGAGCTTGCTCGCCGCCCTCGGCCGGGTGGCCGCGGAGGATGTCGATGCCCGCCGCGCCATCCCGCCCCGGGACAACTCCGCCATGGACGGCTACGCCCTCCGGTGGGAGGACACGCTCGGGGCCACGCGGGAATCCCCGGTGATCCTCGAGGTCGTGGAGGACATCCCGGCCGGGAAAGTCCCGGAGAAGACCGTCGTCGCCGGAACCGCGGCACGGATCATGACCGGCGCCCCCATCCCGGATGGCGCCGACGCCGTCATGAAGATGGAGGAGACCGAGAAGGACGGGAGCCGGGTTCGGATCTTCGCCGCGGCCTCGGCCGGCCTGGACATCCGTCGCGCCGGGGAGGATGTCCGGCCCGGGGAGCGCATCGTCCGGAAGGGGGATGTCCTGACGCCGGCCCGGATCGGCATGCTGGCCTCCGTCGGCCGCGCCGTCATCGACGTTCATCAGCGGCCCACCGTGGCGGTTCTGGCGACCGGCAACGAACTCGTGGATGTCGACGAAGCCTTCCTGACGGAGGGGAAGATCGTCAGCAGCAACAGCTATTCGCTTGCGGCCCAGGTCCTGGACTGCGGGGCGGTGCCGCTGCAGATCGGCATCGCGAGGGACACCCGCGAGGACCTGATCGCGAAGTTCAACGCCGCCCTGCGCGCGGACATCATCCTGTCTTCGGGGGGCGTCTCCGTGGGCGACTACGATCTCGTCAAGGAGATCATGAAAGAGGTGGGCAACCGGATGCAGTTCTGGCAGGTCGCCATGCGGCCGGGCAAGCCGCTTGCTTTCGGGACTCTCGGCGGCGTTCCGCTGTTCGGCCTGCCCGGCAACCCCGTCTCGTCCATGGTCTCCTTCGAGCAGTTCGTCCGTCCGGCCCTGCTCAAGATGATGGGACGCCGGAACCTCTTCCGCCGGATCATTCAGGCGTGCCTGGACGAAGACGTCCAGAAGCACGCAGGGGCGAGAAACTTCCTGCGCGCGCGGGTCGAATTCAGGGACGGGCGGTACCATGCCTCCACCACGGGAGAACAGGGCTCCGGAATCCTGAAATCGATGGTGCTGGCCAACGGCCTGATCGTTATTCCGGAGGCGGTAACGCACGCGCGGGCGGGTGAAGAGGTCACCGTCCAGCTCATCGACGGTTCCCTGGAAGGGATGGCGGAGCCCGAATATCTGAAGGATTGAGAACGAACATCAAGGAAGTGCCAAGGTCACTGGTGGGCCTCCCGGACTTCAAATCCGGAGTGGGGGGCTAGTACCCTCCCAGGTGGGTTCGATTCCCATGCACTTCCGCCATTTAATTTCAAGCACTTAGCGAGTGTCATGGTTTTCATCCTATTACCCCTTCGCCCTTGAATCGGAAATTGTGCCCGTAATTGTGCCCGTGGATTCGGAGATTGTGCCCGGATTTGTGCCCGTGGTTTTCTTGGGGCGGGTTTCTTCGATTTCTTTCAGGTGGGTATCGAGACGTTGTGCAGCCTGCTTTAAATCTTCCTCATTGGTGATGTTGTACCGCTGAAAAATACTTCTGGTCTTGTGACCGCTGATCTTCATGGCGACCGTTTCCGAAACGCCGGAACGGACCAGGTTCCGCACCCCGGAGCGCCGCAGGTCGTGGAAGACCTTCCCTGATAGCTTGGCCTTCCCGCAGGCCGTTCGCCAGGCAGCCATGAAATTCCTGATCGGCTGCGCCTCAAGCTTCCCCTCGGGGGACAGGGCTTCCCGGAAGAAAACGTATTCGCAATCCGGCCAGGCCCGCTCCTTAAGGATCAATTGGTTCCGGAGGCAGTCGTACAGTTCCCCGGCCAGATAAATAACCCGGGGCTTCCGGTTCTTCGTATCGACCGCGTGCAGGGTGATCTTCCGTTCGAAGATGTTGACCTGCTCCCAGCGGAGATTGAGCACCTCGCGCTTCCGCATCCCGGTCAGATACCCCATGGTCAGGACGGGCTTCAGGTGATCGGGCAGGGCATCCATCAGCCGCCGGTATTCGTCATGCTCAAAGAACACCTCCCGCGGCTCTGCCTCCTTGAGCTTGGGGATGAACGGCAGGTTGAGCACCTTCTGCGGCGTCTGCCTTGCCCCCAGGGACATCATGCGCCGCAGGGCCGAGAGTTCGCGGTTGACCGTGCCGTTGCTGGCCCCTTCCTGTTTGCGTTTCAGGATGTAGCGTTCCACCTGATTGGTCGTGATGTGGATCGCTTTCATCCCCTTGAAAACCTTGTCCAGGTGATTGAGGCTCAGTTTCGTGCGGTCCAGGGATCGCCGGACGTTGAGCTCATAATCGTTGAGCAGGTCCTTTTTGAGATCCTCGTAGGTGACCTTCTCCACCTTCAGTCCCTGAAATTTCCCCTCAACCACCTGGCCTTCCCGGCGCTGTAAAAATTTCTTTGCCTCTGTTTCCTTCTCGGTCCTGGCGCTTTCCCGAAAAGGTTTCCCGTCCCGGTAGTACTTGACCCACCAGGTGTGCCCCCGTAAAAAAATCATACCCATGACATGTCAAACCTCCTTTCTCTTCTTCCCTCTCATCCGGGGCTTCAGCTCGTCACCCTTCGATTCCAGATAGGCCAAGGCCAAATGCAGGAATGAAGGAATCGGGCGGTCGTCCCGTTCCCATCTGGAAACAGATAGGGGGATGACGCCCAGGACCCGCGCCAATTGGCCCTGGCTCCATCCGCATCGCTGCCTCCAATCCCTGAGTTCTCCGCTTGTCATGGGTTATTTATATTCCTCTGGATAAGGTTTTGGAAGTCTTTTTTTTAAGAAGAGATCTGCGTTTTGCTGCTCTCGATCCAGGTATCCATGTCCCGGATGTCGAGCAACAGACGTCGGCCGTCCTTGACAAAGGGGATCTTCCCGGCCCAGAGCATCTCCCGGACCGCCCAGACCGTGCGGCCCAGATAAACGGCGGCCTCGGCAATCGAATAGAGCCGCTTCGGGATGGCCGGGACCGGCATCGCCTGGCCCTGCGCCTTTGTGGACGGAGTCTTTGCCAGCATCGTGAAAATCCTACCGCTAAACTGGACCTGTTTCAGCGCGCCAAAGGACGGCCGGCGGCCTTGCTTCCCCCTCAGAGGCTCGTCCAACGCCGCCTACCAATCGTCCCGCCGCTGTTTTTCAAAATGCAGAAGCTCTTCGGCAGGCACCCTCAGACAGCCCCGAAGGCGGATCGCCTTCAGGTCCCCCATGTCGATCATCCGGTAAACCGTCTGCGAGGAGACGGAAAAATGGACGGCCACCTCACCGACCCGGTAATACCGCTTCGTGGTCAACGGCCCTTTTTGCCCCTGAATGCGAGGTGTCATCTGCTCAGTCATGCCGCCATTGTCATGTCGGCGGGTCCTCCGGCATGGAGGAACACCCGGCCGAAAATTTTTAGGTCCTCAAACCAAGGCTCTGGGGCCTCCCTTTGCCTCCCGGCAAAGGAGATGGGGCGGTTTGAAAAACGGAGCCGGACTCCCCCGGGAAACCGGTCGACCGGTGCCCCATCGTTTACCGCTTTTCCCAAAAGCGCGCCGCCTGCGCCTGATGCCGGAGCCTCGCCTTCTTTTCCTCCGACATCCCCTTTCTCTCCGGGTGGTCGGCAAGCCACCTCCCGAGTTGCGGTTCTTCCACTGCATCGGAATCGAGGCCGGCGATCCCCTTCTTGACGATGCAGTTCCGCCGTAGCATCTCCAGCGTGAAATACCCCTTGGCCCCTACCCGGCCGATCTTCCGCTGGGCCTTGATCCAGGCTATGTTGGCGTAGGTCCGGGAACGGCAGATCTCCTCGTCGGCATACCAAACACCCTTCAGGCTTGTCGGGTCCAGGGGGCAGAGCGGCGCCACGCAGCTCTCGAAAAGCGTACAGGTCGAGGTGCTGCGCCCGGAGGGGTCCCGACCGATGTCAGGGTCATGCGAGGGCCTCGCCCCCTTGGCAGTGAGCTGCTTAGCCATGGGCCTGCCTCCCTGCCCTGGCGGTCCGGGTCAGCGAGTAGCCCCGAGCCTCCAGATCGGCGAGATAGGCCACGGGCACGCCGTTGAGGTTCGAGCGTTTGCACTTCCCGCAGCGGAAGAGGTAGCTTCTCCCCTCCCGGAAGAGGCTGATCAGGCCGGTGTCATCGCAGTCCGGGCATTCCTCCTCTACTGACCTGTGCGTTCTGCGCTGGGGATGATCATCCAGCCACTGCTGCCAGAGGTCCCGCATTACCAGGGGCAGATTCTTGGGGAATGTCTCGTGGCGGCCCCGGATCTGCTCGCTCATCCACTCCACCGGCTCGTCGGGGATGTGCTTCACGGCCTGAAACCAGAGATCCAGCGCTTCCTCCCGGGGATCCCGGCGCTCGTAGTAGAAGCAAAGCCCCCTCACGAAATCGTGGAAGACTTTTTCAACCATCGGTCCAAATCCCCTTCCGGCGGACCGGACCGCGGCCCGCCACGGCCGGCCCGGTCCTGGGCCCGGGTCAGCCAGTTGACGATGAACCGTTGCCAGTTCGATTTGCGGTTCAACGGGTTTGCAGACGCCCAGGCCTCCATGCGGCGCAGTTCTGAGAGCACATCGACCGCTGGGTAGGCCTGCTGCCACTGTTCGACCAGATCCGGGGGCACCTCCCGGAAACGGCTGGCGTCGTAATCGAAGACAATGCCTTTCCGTGCGGGACTCGCTACCCGCGCCGCAGGTTTAGGCTGGCGGCGACCAGCGTCGGGAGCTGGCGGATACGAATCAACCGCAGGCTCCTGGGGATCTGCCTGCAGCTCCTGCTGCACCTGCTCCCGCTCCTGCAGTGGCGGTCGATCCGGATCGGCCGCCACAGTAGTAGTTTGTATTTCTGTTTCGGTTTCAGTTTCTGTTTCTGTTTCATCGCTGCACTCTCGCGAGTCTGTGGCGAGTGGCTCGCGAGACACTCGCGAGGGTTTCGCGAGGATGTGGCGAGGGCACGGCGGATTGCGCATCTTGCTCGGCCGATCCACCTTCTGGTGGTCGGCGAAATTGCGGATGTAGTAGAAGGACTCTCCATCGGCCATGAAGGGATCGATCACGCCGATCCGCTCCAGGTCGGCCAGCCATTTTTGGAACTCGCTGAGGGTGAGGTCCACGTCGTAGGGGAAAATCTGAGCTTTAAGCCAGGCCGGGTGCCCCTTCGTGACGCCGTAGTCGTCGGAAGAGGTCCAGAGCCCTGCGAAGGTCAACCGCGCCTCACGCGGCACCAGGGCCAGCTTCTCGTCGCTCCAGAATTCGGGTTTCAGGATCCGGGATCGGGCCATCATCACTCCCCCGCCGCCGTGACTTCAAAAGACCGGCATACTGTGCGCGGCGTCCTTCAGGGCCCGCCGGCGAGTCGCGGTTTGCCGAGGGATGACACAAAACGGAAAAAAAGTTGTGGCAAAGTTATGGCTTTTTTGTGGCCGCGAAAAATATTTTCACAGGGATATTTTCGTTCGTTTACCTTTCAATTCCGGTGCGTTTTCTGTTGACAGGATGCAATCACATGGCACATCGGTGGCCGCACCCGGCAAACGGCCGCAATGGTTTAGCTGAAACGCCCTCAATCGGTTGCTTTTGTTCCGTCCAAATGCTAAAATCGAACTACCATGATAGAAAAGGAGATTGACCGTGTCACAAGTTGAAATGCTCGAAAAAACCGTTAGAAAACTCAGCCCCAGCGAATTGGCCGCTTTTCGCTCCTGGTTTGTTGAATTCGACGCAGCCGAATGGGATCGTCAGATAGAGACGGATAGCGAGACCGGAAAGCTGGACAGATTAGCGCAATGCGCCATTGAAGAGCACGAGGCGGGAAAGACGAAACGCATGTGAACCACTTTGCCTCATCGGCCTTCTGGGATTGTTACCGGAAACTGCCGCAAAGCATTCAAGAGCTCGCCGATGCACACTTCGCCCTGTTAAAGGAAAATCAGTCTCATCCATCCCTCCACTTCAAGAAGATCGGCAAATACAGATCGGTCCGCATCGGCATGCATTACCGAGCCCTGGCAATCGAGACGAAGGATGGACTGCTCTGGTTCTGGATCGGGAGCCATGCCGATTAC
>Ga0209719_1002598_pt1 | contig 18241 bp, 14 predicted proteins | sample AD_JPNAS2_MetaG_FD_184421 | JGI IMG/M metagenome (GOLD analysis project Ga0209719, IMG submission 184421) | Active sludge microbial communities of municipal wastewater-treating anaerobic digesters from Japan - AD_JPNAS2_MetaG (SPAdes) (version 2) | ecosystem: Engineered > Bioreactor > Anaerobic...
CCTTAGCTCTAATTACTAAATTTTGTAAAGCTTTTTGAAGAGCTTTGTACTTGTCATACATTTTTTTCATTTCTCCAACTTTTCCAAACATTTTTGCTTATTTATAATCTAAAAAACAACAAAACCATAGTTTCATCATGAAACACACTTAAAAATATTATTAATGATTAAAAGTTTTTTTTCAAGAAGATTAGAGTCTTTTTATTCGTATAACAAAGAATAGTTGGTTCAAGCATAAGTTAGTATAGGGAATGGTCGTGGTCATTTTTATATTAACAATTATAAACTATTACCATATTCCAAAAAATTTTTACAATCCCTCTATCCCACTTTTTTTCAACCTATTTTTGAGACTTTGTGCATCAAACTCTAAATTTTCCATTATATAGTCATCCAAGATCGTAGAAAGTTTATTGTATTTCGGTGTGATAAATTTCAGATTTTTATCTCAAAAAACTTTTTTTATAAGATATTCATACTTAAAATTTAGCCCATCAAAAATAAAAATTAAATTTTTTATGTTTCAAAAAGTACTAGACTCCAATTTATCTAATCTATTCAAAATAAAAATCTGGAATTCTAATCCATCTGCTTGTAATAACTCACCAAGTCTAAGAACTTCAATCAACATCGATCAAGTCGTAATGATTGCAAAATTTCAACCTTCAAAACCGTATTCCTCCAACGAAACCATATCTGTATTATCATAAATATCCCGTAAATTTTCTGGTAAATCAAAATTATTTATTCTGAAATACTTTTTCCTAGATGAATCTAAGTTTGACAAAAATGATGATAAATCAAATGGCTCATATATTTCTATTCATAAAGCTACTAATTGTAATATGCCTACTTGAGATATTCATATTTTTTTACTAAATCCTATACTACCAAAATTCAAATCTAAAATAGAGTATTCTGTTATATCTTTTAAATAATCTATCACATTATCTAGTAGTAAATGATCTAAGATAAATAATGTTTTTTTCTTTTGATTTATTATTTTAAAATCTGTAAAAGATTTAATATGCACAAAATTTTCTAATTTTCAAAAATCAAAATCTGAAACTATCTGTTCAAATCCTTTATCCATTTTTTCAAAAATTTCTCAATTTTTAATAAATTCTATCAAGTTAATCGTTTCCATCACACAAGAAAGTTGAAAGTTAAAAGTTAAGTACCACCCGCCCCATAGGACTACGGGGCAGGTAGTAGGGGTTGTGGCTATTTCTCTATAAATGAATATCCAATCAAAAATTTTCCAACCTCAGAGAAAACTTTTCAAGCTGTTTGTGCTCACCAAATTGTGGCTCTAGGCCTACGAACTTGGACAATTACAACATATTCTGGATTTTCTTTTGTTACCAATCCTATAAATGAGGTGTTTGTCCAGCCTAAACCTTGCATATATTTTCATCTAAATGATATTTGAGAAGTTCAACTTTTCCCTCAAAGAGTAAATCACTCTACTCTCATCATTTTTACATAGTCAGGATTGGTTTCCATAATCATAAATAGGGCTTCTTTGATTTCCTCAGCAGTTTCTGGTTTAAAAATCTGTCTCAATATTTGAGTTTTATTTTCATGATATTTTCAAGTTTGTTTGTCATAGGTTCATGCGATTATAGTCGGTTTAATATAGTGACCACCATTTACAATAGCACTATAAGCTGCTGCTAGTTGAATTGGAGTACTTAATAATCCCTGTCAAAATGAGTTATTCAAAAATCTTGCCATTGAAACCACAGTAACCAAGTCCATAGAACCAGGATCTTCTCATGCCAACTCTATGTTTGTCATTTGACCAAAATTTAATTTATTTAGATAATTATAAAAATTATTTTTCCCCACTGCTTGTACAATTCTCACCATTCATATATTACAAGAATAGGTAAATGCATTCATAAAAGACTTGTCTCACATACAGTTTTTATTATCAGCATTTTTTATAGTATAAGGTCAAACTTTCACCTCCCCAGGATCGTGATAAAAGTCATACAAACGAATTTCATCCGTATCCAAACCGATTGCTACAGTAAATGCTTTAAAAATACTTCCAGGTTCGTAAGCCATGGCTATGTTTTTATCAACAAAAACCTGTGGGCCATAAATATTTTTTGTTACATATTTTTTAAGCTCAATATTAACCCTTTCTTTTGTGGTAGCTAATTTAGTCTCTCATCAGCTTATAATATAAATCGGAACATCCATATAAGTATCATTATCCACAATAAACGATTCATCAATTCCCAAAGGTTTGAGCATATACACATCGTTGTAATTATTTGGATCAAATGAGGGGTAGTTGATAGAGGCTTTTATTTGACCATTATTTGGATCATAAATAAGAATACTCACAGAGTCAGCTTGCAAACTTTCCTGTCGTTTTTTTGCCATCAACTCTACTTCTTTTTGAATTCATATATCTATAGTTAAATAGACATCATCCCCATTGATTACATCTTCTATTTCAAATTCATTTGCTCCAACTCATCCAATCCAAGCTGAGGCACGACCAATTATTTTTCAATCTTTTCAACGCAACATATCATCAAAATATTGTTCTATTCCATAAAAGGAAACTCAATTTTTATCAACATACCCCAACACATTGGACAAAAAAGACCCATAAGGGTAATATCTTTTTACAAAAGGTTCTAATCCTAGTCCATGCAATATTGGAATTCTATCCCTCGTTGTTTCATTATAATGCTTTATTTTCAAATCTTTAACCATTTGTGCTACTACTGGATTTACATCAGACAGTAGTTTAATATATCTATATTCTTGTTGATAAAAATTTTTATCAAAATCAGGATAATTGTTCAAATAATCATATTTAGCTAAAAGTTTTTTTAATGGAGCTCATTCTCTAGAAACATTTGCAATTTTGGTGGGCACTATATAAACATAGTTATTATACTTTATATTTATATATTTCAACCCCAATCATTCCAATTCAGCCAGAAAATTTTTGTTAGAAAAAAATCAAATATAGTTTTCTTTTTTTATCCCTACTTGAATCCTTTTGTCCAAAGCTCATCTTATCAAAGTTTCGGCTGTTCAAGTATTAAATCCAGATAATATAGCTTCTGTTTGTTCATAAAATCCTGTCCAATCATAGCTATCATATCCATCGCTCATTATTCCGCTTCCCATATAAAAGAATTCAGGAGTTTTTGGCAAAAGATCTTTTTTTGCAAAAATTTCAAGATTTTTGATACAATCTATTTTTTCTACTTTTTCCATACCATTTATTTCACATAGATGTGTGTAAGCTATCGGCCAAAATAGCTCAATAAAGCGTTCTTTATCTCAAATATATTTTGGATCTATAAAAACATTGTATATAGAGATGTTTTCAGTCAACTTTACTTCATTATGAGATTTGTCGTAAGCTAAAATATCCCCCCTTTCTGCTTTTAAAAAAGATTGACTCATGTGTTGTCTATTTAAAATATCATCATATTTTTTGTGATGAATAATTTGAACAAAAAAAAGTCTAATAAGAAGTACAAGAAATAAAAACAGAAATATCAAAAAAATATAAAATTCCGCAGTTCAATAGAAATCTTTTAATTTTTTATTGTATTTAAATTTATTTGTTATAAAAATTTTTAACATAAAAAAATATTGAATAAACACAAAAAATTTAACAAAATGATTTAAGTTTTCAATACTTAATCAGGGGTTATTAATTATAATTCAAAAAGCACCACTAATAGATAAGATAATAAATGGGAATTTAAATCTTAAAGAATATTAGTGATGCAAATGGATAATAAGAAAAGATGCCATCTAAATCAAGAGGAAAGGATAGAAATTTACGCCTTGCGTAAGCAAGGGGTAAGTATGAGAGGAATTGGGAGAATGCTGAAGAGACCGCATAGTACAATCAGTAAAGAACTTAGTAGGAATAGTGATGATCGTGGTTGGGATAGGTATTATTACGATCCTCTAAAAGCGGAAAAGAAAACAAAACAAAGGAGGATTAAAGCAAATCAAAGACACACAAAATTGCTTAAGAATCCGAAAATGTTAAAAAGGTTTGAGGAAAGATTTATTGTAGAAGCAGATTCCCAAGGGATAGATGAGATTATAGGGAGGATGAAAAAAGAATGAATAGAAATAGTAAGTACGAGTACAATGTATAACTTTATCCGTAGATATAAACCGAACTGGGAAAGGATGTTGAGACATAAGGGATTTGGGTATAAAAAGAAACCACAATACAAGAAGACTGCATTAGTAGGAGTTCCATTGATAGAAGAAAGGGCAGAAAGAATCAACAATCGTGAAGTGTTTGGAAATTGGGAGGTGGATATGGTGGTATGACCAAAATGAGAAAAATGAGGTTTGCTTACATTAGTAGAAAGGAAAAGTAGGTATGTAATAATAAAGAAGCTTACAAGAGCAACAAAAAAAGAAGTAATGTATGGGATAATAGGAGCGTTAAGAAATTATGGAGTGATGAGTATAACAAGCGATAATGGGAGTGAATTTGCTGGATTGCGCATTATAGGGGAATATTTAAAGTGTTTAGTCTATCGTTGTCATCCGTATAGTTCTTGGGAGAAGTGAAGTAATGAAAGGATGAATGGCTTAATAAGATGGTTTATACCTAAAGGCTGAAGTATAGAAGGTTATAGTGAAACATATATAAAAGAGGTTGCAGATAAATTAAATAAGAAACCTAGAAAAAAACTTGGCTACCAAACAGCAGAAGAATTGTTTGCTAGCCAAGTTCAAATAAAAGAATAATAAATAAGGAAACTCAATTACTACCTATAATTAACTATAAAATGGTGCTTTTTGATTGAAAATTAACCAAGGAAAACAAAAATTGTTTGAAAATTAAGTAATTTTATATATACATGTTTCATGCATGTTTCATGTGTTATCATATTTATTTATAAAATATAAAATAATGTGAAAAAAATTATTTCTTTTGGCTTTAGTTGTGGCTTTGTCCTCTCTATCTATAACTTTTTGACAAAATTATTCTATGGAAGAAAGAATGGCTTATGACTATGCCTATAAAAATGGAATTACTACTATGAATTCAATCCAAAGTGCTGATATGTGATGATGACTTACTAGGATTGCTATGGCAAAGATGCTTTCAAATTATGCTATAAATACATTGTGATTGAGTCCAGATACTAGTAAAGATTGTTCTTTTGCTGATGTCAGTACTACTTTAGATACAAAATATGGTAATTGAGTGACAAAAGCATGTCAATTAGGTTTGATGTGAGTAGGGATTGCTAATTTTTATCCAAATGGTCTGGTTACGAGAGCAGAATTTGGGACTGTACTCTCAAGAGCATTAAATGCAAAAGATAGGACAAAATTAGACAAAATGAATAATGCAAGTCCTTACTATGCACAGCATTTGAAATACTTGAAAGAGCAATGAATTATGAATAATATTTCAAATTCAAATAGTTTAGAGCGCAGATGACGAGTTATGACCATGCTGATGAGAAGTGATGAAAATAGCAATAATGATTCGTGACGAGATTTAATTGAAGAAGGTAATGGATTCACTTATCGTTCAAAAATTGTGCAACGGTGGAATTGAAATAATTATAGAAATGAAGAATATTGATTCCATTTAACTCTTCCAGAAACTTGGAATGATTGTATAGTAGCTCATCAACAAACAGTTAGTAAAAAAACAAATAAAACTGAACACGAAGAATTTCAGTTAATTTGTCCATGGGAGTATGCATGAGATAGCAATGTAAATTCATATATTCCAAACTGATATGCAAGGTTAGTAGATATCGTAGTTGTATGACCTGATACTAATGATTGGACTTTGAGCTATCTAGCAGATCAAACATTATTGGAGAACAATAAATATAAATTTTGATTTGGAATATCTGATGCAAGTAAAGATATCTTTGATTGAAAAATTAATGCGAGTGATTTAGAGTGCTGAAAATATCCAAATTGTACTTGTCACGAAAAAGATAGTTATTTGAAATGAGAATATTGGGATAAAGTACCAGATAATTATCAAGAAATTTGATGTTTCATTACAACTATAGTAAAGGATCATATTGAAATATTTGATGTTTAATTTATACTATCATTAATATATATTGTTATTTAAGAAAAAGGTCTCATAAAAAGACCTTTTTTTGAAGAAAACTACAATTAATATTGATATGATGGCGCTCGTAGCCAGCCTTGAATAGTATAACCAGTCGGATTAGAAACGGTTGTTCCACTCCTAGATATTTGAGCACCAATGGGAGCCCACGATGTTCCAGAATTCTGGTGAGCAATTTTTATAAATGAGCTTGTCACTTGAATAATAATTGCTACATGTCCGTAGCCTTGTGATCCACCCGACATACATAATATGTCGCCAGGTCTCGGCTCAATTGTTCCACCATTTGCATATGCTATTAGTCCTTTTGCTGATGCATTGCCATACCATGTATTTGCATTACCACCTTGAGAGCCAGTGTTAATAATGTTTAATCCGTACACTTGGCTATAATATCTGTTGCAAAATTCCGTGCATTGGTAATAACCACTGGAAAGATTGGATGTTCCATTACAATAAACATTAGCACCATTGACACTTCCTAGGTTCGCACCATAAACCCAGTTACTGGTATACATTGGACTTGTATAGACAAGAATTGGTTCAGCGTAGTATCGATAGCCATAAGAGCCATCAATAGTCATTGGATAGAAGTTGACAATTCCTCTAGAAAATGTTGCATAAAATGTAACATCTACGTAACTAACTCCAGCAGAGTATGATGCTTGTCCAGCGATACCACCACACAATGAAGCAGCTTTTACATATGCTGTACCAGCTATGCCAAAATTACTACCATCTTGTTTCGAAATTCTGACAGTAAATTGGTTTCCGCTTTTACTTTGAAGCTTCGCTCGAAGGATACCACCACTGTGTATGCCACAATTGCCACCAATTGTGACAGAAGAGCTACTATTTGATGTATAGTTGCCTACAGTCGGAGATGAATAGTAGGTTACAGAACTGGTAGCCTTCATATTGAATAGTGGTTCGTTTAGTTCTGGTTGCTCGGCTAGCACCATACTTTCCTTTTCGCAGGAAACGAAAAACATTCCTGCTATCATTAGCACTGTAAACAGTGCAAAAAAATTCAATTTTGTATTCATTTTGTAATTTTTTTTGTTTTTTCTAACTCTCAATAGGAAAGAATCAGAGCTTTCTTTATTAGTAGTCCTATTTACTACGGTTTTTTACAAAGTAACTTTCTTTGGATGTTGAGTAACAAAGTCATCACACTTCGGATTTCGTCTTCTCTTGGAGAAAATTTACTTTTTTTTGAAAATCTATATTCAGATCTCGAATTTTTGAACTATATTTATTTGAAAATGAAATTCAAGAGAGAAATCTAGTGAGATTAAGATTCTAGTGAGATAAAAATTTAATCATAACATAACATTTCATTGATTTTTTTTTCAAAATATTTATTTTAGTAGTAAACGAAAGGGATTTTTAGTTTTTTTGTATATTAAAAATGGCAAATGATATGAAATTGATTGTATGACTGGGAAATCCTGGTGAAAAATATGTAAAAACTAGACATAATATTTGATTTTTTTTCTTGGATCAATTTGTAGAATCAAATAGTTTTTGAGATTTTGTTTATAATAATAAGTATGGATGAGAAGTTTGTGTATTAACCTCACCCCACCCTCTCCTAAAAGGAGAGGGAATTGACAAGGTGTATTTTTTGAAACCTATGGAGTACATGAATAGGTCTGGTCAAGCTGTGCAAAAGTTGATGAATTTTTATAAAATAGACGCTAAGGATTTGTTGGTAATACATGATGATATAGATTTGATGGTTTGAAAAGTTCAGTTCAAGTTTTGATGAGGATTGGCTGGTCACAATTGACTAAAAGATATTGCTGAGAAGTTGTGAACAAAAGATTTTGCTAGGATTAGAATTTGAGTAGATAGACCAGCTATTCGATCTCAAGTTTCAGATTATGTGTTGAGTAGTTTCAAAAAAGAAGAAATTGAAAAGATTCAAGATAGGTATTTAGATTTTGAAAAAATTATTTTTGAATTTATAAATAGTTAATTTGTTTTTTTTGGGGGAATTTAATTATCGGAAGAAATGTTTTTTATGTAAATAAAAAATCTTCCTTTGAAAAGGAGGTGGAAAAATATATACTCTCAGAAATTTATTCAAGATTATTCTAAAAATGCAAAAAGAAGCTAGAGCAAGATTGAAAATCAATGATTTACTTATTAAATCATGACGAAGATTTTTTGATGAGGTGAAATGAAAAGCAAATGTTCAAGTAGAAACAAATATTAAAATTTTTGATGAATGAAGTGAGTTATGAGATAATTTTGAAAAAGTGAAGGGTGGTTTTGTAGATTATTTGCTCTTGGATGATAAGTGATTTCCTATTTGTGTACTAGAAGCAAAAAGCGAAGACAAAGACCCTTTGGTATGAAAAGAACAAGCAAGAGCCTATGCTCATTCTCAAAATGTTAGATTTATTATCTTATCAAATGGGAATATTCATTATTTTTGGGATGAAAAAAAAGATAATCCAAAAAGAATATCATATTTCCCTACATTAGAAACATTAAAATCTTTAGAAACATTAGAATCTTTGGATGACTTCAAACCAGAACCAAAGAAAATCACTGATGAAGTAGTTGATTTCGATTATATTGCAAGGAGTCAAAATCCTCGTTTTGATGAAGATCCTAGACGGAAAGATGAAAGTAAAAGATGAGATTATTTATATGAAAGATGATATAGAATACTAAGACAATATCAGCTAGAAGCCGTAAGATCTGTTCAAAACGCCATTAGTGAATGAAAAAATAGATTTCTATGGGAAATGGCAACTTGAACAGGGAAAACACTCACTGCTGTTGCATTAATAAAGCTTTTTTTAAGATCATGACAAGCTCAAAGAGTATTATTTTTAGTTGATAGATTGGAATTAGAAGAACAAGCAAGAAAAGACTTAGTTAAGTATTTATGAAATGATTATCAAACCGTTGTCTACAAAGAAAATAAAGATGATCGAAGAAAAGCTGAAATAGTTGTTACCACCATTCAATCACTATCCTATGATAATAAATACTTAAAATTATTTTCTCCATCTGACTTTGATTTGGTTATTTCTGATGAAGCCCACAGAAGTATTAGTTGATCACATAGAGCTATATTTGAATATTTCTCTTGTTATAAATTATGATTGACTGCTACACCAAAAGATTATCTCAAGAATTTAGATAAGAAAAAAGTTGCTGAAGAAGATCCTAGACAAATAGAAAGAAGACAATTACTCTCTACTTATGTAACATTTTGATGTGAAAGTGGAGAACCAACTTTTAGATATTCTTTATTAGATGGAGTCAAAGATTGATATTTAGTAAACCCGATTTCTCTAGATTGTAGAACTGAAATTACTACCCAACTTTTGTCTGATGAATGATATGCTGTTCAGCAAGAAACCGATGAATGAGAAGAGGAAATAATTTATAAAGGAAGAAATTTTGAAAGAACCTTTTTCTCCGAAGAGACTAATAGAAGTTTTTGTAAAATTTTTATGGAGAATGCTGAAAAAGATCCAATTTCTGGAGAGATTTGAAAAACAATTTTCTTTTGTGTATCTAGAAAACATGCTACTAAGATTACTCAAATACTTAATGAAATGGCTCATGAAATGTTTCCATGAAAATACAATTCAGATTTTGCGATACAAATCACCTCAGATATTCCTACAGCACAACAATGAACGATAAATTTTGCTAATGATAATCTCAATGGACATAGTAGGTTTTTGGAGGGATATTTATCTAGTAAAGCAAGAGTTTGTGTAACAGTATGAATGATGACAACAGGATATGATTGCCAAAACATTTTGAATCTATGTCTTGCTAGGCCGATATTTTCGCCTTCAGATTTTGTTCAAATAAAATGAAGATGAACAAGGACATATACCTTTAAATATGCTTTTAAAAAATGAACAGAAACTTTACAAAAAGAAGAAAAAAAGACTCATTTCAAGTTGTTTGATTTTTTTGCTAACTGTGAATATTTCGAAGAAAAATATCCTTATGATGAGGTACTCAAACTCCCGAAACCATGAAAGAAAAAAACAAATACTTGATGAGAAATTACCACAATAGCATGAAAATTTGAATCAGAAAAATTTGATCCTATTAAGGAAATCAGAAAGTTTGTAATTGGTGAAAGCTGAATGAGGATTGATAGAGAACTCTATACTTCTTGATTTGAAAAAACTGTTAAAGAACACTTTCAGACTTCTAAAGAATTTGAAGAGGCAGTAAATAGTTGAGATTATGAGCAAATGGAAAGTTATGTAAGAGCTAACATTTTTGATAGACCAAAAGAATATTACAATATTATCAATCTTAGAGAATGATACAAAGGAAAAACTGATCGTAGATTATGACTATGGGAGATACTGGATCTCATATTTGGTAAAATAGATAAATTCAAAACTAAAGACGATGTGGCACAAGAAGAGTTTGATAAATTTATAGTTAGTAACCACATGATAGACCAATCCAAATTCTATGCGGCAAAAGAGTTTTTCAAGAGTTATCTAATAAATGAAATGTTTAGAGCAAATGTAAACAATAAAAACTTTAGAGAATATGCAGATCAACCTGCTATTTATGATATTTTTAAAGTTTTAGGTAAAGACACTATGGCGGAATTGGTAGATTATATTCAAGATAATGTAAATGAAAAAAATTTTTATTAATATAAAACACTACTAAACTATGCTTACTTCAGAGATCAAAAGAAAAATTGATAATGCGAGAGATATTCTCGTAGGGAAAGTCCCTGTTCCTTCTCAACAAATAGAGCAAATTACGATAGCTCTGATTTATAAATTTATGTCTGATATTGACCAAGAGGATAAGAAACTAGGAGGAGAATGATTTTTTGTTTGAGAATACAACAAGTATTCACGATTTAGTATTATGGATAGGAAAATTTGAGGACAAGAAAGATTGAATCTCTATACAGAATGACTGGAGAAAATGGGAATAAATCCACATCTTCCTCAAATGTTTCGTGATATTTTTAGGAATGCGTATCTGCCTTTCAAAGATCCCTCTACTTTGGATATGTTTTTGAAGCAAATAGATGAATTTTCTTATGATCATAGTGAGGATTTATGAGATGCTTTTGAATACTTACTTTCTACAGCATGAAGTCAGTGAGATGCAGGACAATTCCGTACTCCAAGGCATATTATTGATTTTATTGTTTCTGTGGTTGAACCTCAGCTTTCAGATACGGTTCTGGATCCAGCTTGTGGAACTGCATGATTTTTGATTAGTGCGTATAAATACATTATGGCTCAGCATGGAGACAAAAAACCATGAGATAAATTAAGTATTTCTCAGAAAAAAGCACTCACTGAAAATTTTGTCTGATATGATATTAGTTATGAAATGGTGAGATTGTCTCTAGTAAATATGTATCTGCACAACTTCTGAAATCCAAAAATTTATGAATACGATACTCTGAGTAGTGATGACAGGCGGGATGACAGATTTGACTGCATACTAGCCAATCCTCCCTTTATGACTCCAAAATGATGAATTCAGCCTCACAATAGATTTAGCATCAAAGCAAATAAGTCTGAAGTTTTATTTGTGGATTACATCATAGACCACTTAAATCCTCGTGGAAAAGCATGAGTGATTGTTCCAGAAGGGATCATTTTTCAGTGAGCAAATGCCTATAAATCACTTAGAGAAAAGATGGTAAAAGAAAACTATCTTTGGGCTGTGGTAAGTTTGCCAGCAGGAGTATTTCAACCTTATAGTGGAGTGAAAACTTCTATTTTGCTTTTTGATAAAGAATTAGCAAAAAAGACTAATAAGATTCTTTTTGTAAAAGTTGAGAATGATGGTTTTAGTTTATGAGCACAGAGGAAAGAAATCTCTCAGAATGATCTTCCAAAAGCGACTGAGATATTGCTTAACTACAAGCAAGATTTGATTGCATGAAATGAAGTAATTATCAAAGATAGTAAAAAAGTTTTATTAGTTGAAAAAGAAAAAATCTGAAAAAATGGTGATTATAATTTGAGTATGGATAGATATAGAGAGAGCTTTGAATCAAATTCTGATTATGAGATGGTAAAATTAGGAGATGTTTGTGAATTAAAAAGATGAATTACATATTCTAAAAAAGATGAAGTTGATAATGATTGACACCAAGTTTTAAGAGCTAACAACATAGATTTAGGCTCATATTCCTTAAATCTTGATGATATTAAGACAATTAATAAAAACTTAGAAGTTTCTGATGATAAAAAATTGAAAAAAAATGATATTTTTATTTGCTTAGCTAGTTGAAGCAAAGAACACATATGAAAAGTTGCATTTATTGAATCAGATACTAATTATTATTTTGGATGATTTATGTGAGCAGTTAGAACTTTTGAAAACATTAAACCAAAATATTTATTTTATTGTTTAACTTCCTGAAAATTTAATTTATATTTAAGAAATTCTATATCATGAGTTAACATAAATAATCTAAATGCTAACATTTTATATAATTATGAAATTCCTCTTCCAGACTTAGAAACTCAAGAAAAAATCGTAGCAGAATTGGAAAAAGAAGAAATGATGATTGAAAATGCGAAGCAATCAATAAAAGTTTTTGAAAAAAATATTCAAAATATAATAGATGAAGTCTGGGGAAAATAATAGGGTTTTAGATTAGTAATATAATATTATAATGATGAAATTATACAAATTTGGCTGATTACTATGGGATGTAAACTATGATGATATGTGAAGCTTAGTTGATGTTATATGATTATGTCCTCAATGTTGCTGTAAATTATCAAGATCAAAAGAATTTTGAGATATGTTAGAATATAAATATGCTTGTGCCAAATGTGGTTTAACAACGACATTAAATAAAAGTATTGAAGAAAAGTGAGAGGATTTTTTGAATGTTCTTTATTCGAAAAATTATAAAGATGCTGAAATAATAAACCTTGACTGAGATTTAATAAGAGTACAAAGAGAATGAATTAAAGATGATGATTACCGAATAGATGCTAAAATATCTAAAAATAAAAAATGAGAATTACAACTTATGGTTTTGGCTTGAAGTAAAAAAGAGGAGGACAAAACACAATTATTCCTTGATCCTACACATGAAAGACTTGCTTTTGATCAAAATGATTCACATCCTAGAGAAGTTTTTTCAAAGGTTGTTGCTATCTTTAAAAATTCTACTTCTGCAATTTGAGAGTTACCAAACGATTTAGATGTTTAATAAGAAATATATACCAAAGCATAAAAAATTTAAAGATTTAGTTTGAAAGCATGGACACAAAAGAAAAAGTATTTCACATAAATAAAATATTGTTATGCTCCTTGGTAATAGCATTATTACCTAATGTTTTGATGTTTTTTTGCAACAAATTAACACAAGTGTTTATTATAATAATTTGATATATCTTTTTACCTATTTTTGCATTGGTGTTTATTGATGAAATTTTAAAACGATTAGAATCTATAAAAAACAAAAAAGCATTTAACATACTGTTATTGATTATATTGTTAATATTTACTATTGTAATGCTTGGTTTAAGCTTATATAATGTATTTATTCCTATAATGTCTTGCTGATGAAAGTAAAAAAAGAAATCGTAGTTCAAACAGTGATAATCATATTCCTATTTTTTGTAGGACGATTTTTATTTACAGTAGTTAAAAATGCTTTTTTTAACAAGCAAAATTATAGAAATTTAGGAACATCTCAACAAGATTACATGGCTACCGAAGAAGAATATAATGTAAAAAAATACAAAAACATAACTGAAGTAATCAATATGGGAAATTGTGATATTATTGATATTGAAGGACTAACATCCCTATGATATAAATACATAGATATTTTTTCTTGAGAAGTATATAATCCAAAAAATGATTATAAAAAATATACTAATCAGTTTTATGTACAACCATGATTCGAAGAAGCATATTTATGTGTTGTTGCTAATGTGATTCCATCTTATCAAGATGAAAAATGAAAATTTTATTTATGAATATTATTTAATGATCCAGAATATCAGTGATTAGTAAATGTTGCTTACAATAAATCTTGAACATTATATGATTATACATCTAAATGAGCAGATTCAAAGCTCACATGAAGAATGTACTGATTAGAGCTAAAAGAACATGATAAAATTTATCGATTAGATTTGAATTGAGTAATTGTATGAAATAAAGATTGATGATATAAAATTATTAAACCAATAGATAGATTAAATTTATGAAACAAAAAAACACTGAGAATATGAGGCTTTATTTCTGCTGGAGAAAAATGAGTAATAAAAAAATTTAGAATATTTTATAAGTGATGATTTATTGATAATTTAGAATAATACATGATTGAATGATCTTATAAAATAACACAATTCCTTCCAATAAAAATTGATGATCAGTATGTTGCTCAATATGTTTCTTATCATACGAAAAAACTTAATGAATCAATAGAACATAATATAGAAACTTGAATTTTCCTTCATACTCATATTTTATATATGACATTTATTTATATTCAGCTTTTAAGAATATCTCAAAATAAAAAAGAAGAATTTAAATATTCTCGAATTTGACTGGCAAGTAATGAGAAAGATTTTATAAAAGCAAACAAGTCCCCTTTTGCCTTTTCAAAAATAAATGAAAAAACTGTTTTCAGATTTTTTCGTTTAATTGATTTTGATGATTGAACGATTGGAGATATATCATCATGTGTAAATGAAAGAAATGACTTATTGCATGCAACATGAACTAACATAGAAAAATTAGATCAAAAACTAAACAAATATTTAAAAAATATGGAAAAGGTGGTAAAAAAATCACAATGATTTCTAAATTGACTATTTACTAACTTTTTAGAAGCTAAGATTTTTGGAAATTGATATGAAATAACCCATGATGATCTTGAATTAAATTTATATATTCCTTATCAGTTTTCAGAATATGAATTAGAACTCCTTGTTAGAGATGATTATAGTCCAACATCAAAAGCAATAATAGATGATTTATGATTCGAATTTGAACAAGGTTCAAGAGAATGTACTCCACATAGATTAGAATGAGAAACATCTTTTGATTATTCAAACAATAATTGAGTTATAAGTTTATGAAAAGATAAACAGTCCTTTGAAATAAAATTTAGCAAAGCTTCAAACAGAACTATCCATGTATTATATAACGACCCTAAGAGCATTGAAAACATTGCTTTAGCGATTGGCATTAAGAATATTTCTGATATTGCTGATTGTACAAATTTTGATACTAGTAGTAGAACTAGAACACCTCAAAAGTGAGAAATAGTTATTCTAAAAAATATTTATTGAAATTATTGTGCAATTAAAATCTTAGATATAAAAGATAGAACGAGAAATGATGAAAAAGATGAAGTAACTTTTGAATATGTGATTAATGATGCTTGAAGTACAGATTTTAGTATATAAAATTAGTTATTATATTATTATAGAAATATTTTCTTGAAATATGTTTTGTGAATGTTATAAGAAGATAGAACCATTGTTTCTTTTATTTTTTTTAATTTTTTGAAAATGAAAACTTTTTTTGAAAACATTGGAATAAAAGTTCCAGAAATTTATTTACCAAATTCAAATGTAGATTTGAAAAAATGGTCAGTAGTAGCTTGTGACCAATACACATCTCAACCTGATTATTGGGCTGAAGTTGAAAATTATGTTGGATCAAATCCTTCTACTTTGCATATTATTTTACCTGAAATTTATTTGGAATGAGCAGATGAAAAACAAAGAATTGAAAACATTAAATCAAACATAGTAAAATATGTAAATGAAGGTGTTTTAGAAAATAAATGAGCTGGTTTTGTTTATTTAGATAGACAAACTTCTCATGCTCTATCTAGAAAATGATTGATTGTAGCATTAGATTTAGAAAAGTATGATTATAGTAAATGAAGTCAAACATTGATTAGAGCTAGTGAATGAACTATTGTAGATAGATTACCACCTAGGATAAAAATTAGAGATGGGGCTCTTATGGAATCTCCACATATTTTAGTATTGATAGATGATCCACAAAAAACTGTTATAGAGCCTATATCACACAATTTAGATAAATACAAAAAATTATATGATTTTGAATTAATGATGGAAGGTGGTCATATAAAATGATATCAAGTAAGTGATGAAGAATCCATTAATTCAATAGCTAGCGCTTTAGAAAAATTAGCTGATAAAGAATGATTTAAAGATAAATATTGAGTTGGAGATGATTTAGGAGTATTGCTTTTTGCTATGGGTGATTGAAACCACTCTTTTGCTACAGCAAAGGCTATTTGGGAGGAAAAGAAAAAAACTCTTTCTGAAGAGGAAAAGTTAGATCATCCTGCTAGATTTGCAATTGTAGAAATAAACAATATTCATGATGCATGAATAAACTTTGAACCTATTCATAGAGTTTTGTTCAATGTAGATACAAAAGATATTCTTGATCAAATGGCAAAACATTTTTCATCTATTGGTTCTGAATTAGCTATTCAACGCTATTCAAATAAAGAGGAATTAAAAGAAGAGTTACAAGAATCTACGGATGATATTCATTATTGTCGAGGTATGGATGAAGATGGTTATTTTATTCTTTGAATAAAAAATCCAAAATTAAATTTGGAAGTATGAAATGTTCAAGAATTCTTAGATAAGTATTTATTAGAAAATAAAGATGTGAAAATAGATTATGTTCATTGAGAAGAAGTAACAGAACAATTATGAAGAAAAAGAAGAAATATGTGACTATTATTCCCAATAATGCATAAATCAGATTTTTTCAAGACTATTGTAGTTGATTGAGCATTACCAAGAAAAACATTCTCAATGTGAGAAGCAGAAGAAAAAAGATTTTATTTAGAATGTAGAAAGATAGTTAAATAGGATTAAGTTGCAAGTTATAAAGTTAAAAGTTGCAAGTTATAAAGTTATTAATACTTTAAGAACTTTAAAAACTTGATGAACTTTACAAACTTTATAAACTTGATGAACTTTATGAACTTATTACTTTATAAATTAACTTTTTTACTTTATGAAAGATATAATTTTAGCAGGAATATCTGCATCAGGAAAATGAACCCAATCCCAAAAGCTTTTGGAATATTTTTGAGATAAAATGAAATATTTTGAAACATGATGAATATTGAGAGCTTTACAATCCAATGATAATGCAATTTGAAATCATTTAAGAGATATTACAGCCAATGGTTTACTTGTAAAAGACGAAATTGTTAGTGGATTGTTTTGAGTTTTTTTAGAAACATTGTGAGATGATGATATTGTTTTAGCTGATGGTTGTATGAGAAAGATATGACAAAGCAAAGAAATTGTAAGATTGTTGGAACAAAAAAATAGGAAGTTTGTTGTAATTGAATTAGTGATTCCGGAGGAAGAAGTTTATACTAGGTTATCCAATAGAATAACATGTAAAACTTGTGGAGCTAATTTTAATATTTCTTTGCATGGAGAGGTTAATAAATGTTTGGAATGCTGATGAGAGGTCTATCGTCGTAACGATGATATTAATCAAAATGCTATTAAAAATAGAATAGATGCATATCATGATAATATTGTTCCGTCTTTGGAAATGTTGGATAAAATGTGATATTTGGTAAAAGTAGATGCAATGTTATCTGCTGATGAAATATTTCAAAAAATATTAGAAATAATTGAAAAATAAAGTTAACATTTGATTATTAAAGTTTTTTTGTAAATTTTGTAAGTCTTATTTTCCAAAAAAAATACTAAGCCATTTTTCAGATGGACTTACCTTAATGTAGAAGAGTTTTTATATCCCTTTTTATTGTGCAGGCGCGAATTCGAATTCGCGCCTACATGTCCTTGGATATATTTGAACATTTGTAATCGCAAAAAATAGGTCGAAAATTGTCTCCCTTTTATATGAAACAAAATCACCCCCTTAATCCCCCTCTTCGAAGAAGAGGAGGAAATCTTAATAATATAAAATAGCCCTCGATTTTTCAATCGAGGGTCTTTTTTTGCCTTATTTTTTTCTATTGAGTTCAAGACAATAATTTTTATGGTATAGTTGATTTTATCCAAACACCAACTATACCATGGAAATCATTACCTGAAACATCTCTATCAAACAGATTCTTAA
>Ga0209719_1002601_pt1 | contig 18221 bp, 21 predicted proteins | sample AD_JPNAS2_MetaG_FD_184421 | JGI IMG/M metagenome (GOLD analysis project Ga0209719, IMG submission 184421) | Active sludge microbial communities of municipal wastewater-treating anaerobic digesters from Japan - AD_JPNAS2_MetaG (SPAdes) (version 2) | ecosystem: Engineered > Bioreactor > Anaerobic...
CTCCCTGGGGTTGCCGGCATAGAACATGGGCACGGGGGCCAAGCGCATGAGGGAGCCATTTCCGGCACTGTAAGAATCGATAGGGCCGCTTAAGGGATTACCTGTTTTCATGAAAGTCGCAAGTGCCGTTCTGGTTGTATTCCCGATATCGAAGCATGTCCCTGTGCTGCTTAAGTAGCCTTCCCGCCACCAGCGAACGTACCGTTCCATCTGATCCCTGGGATTGAATCCCCGGCATTCAATCAGGCTTTCGGCAAGGCAGAGAGACATGGAGGTATCGTCGGTCCACTGGCCGGGCTTGAGATTGAAAGGGCCGCCGCCGATCATGTCGGTGATGGGCGTGAAGCTTCCCGGCGGTTTGAACTCCAGGGCTGTTCCCAATGCGTCGCCGACGGCGAGCCCAAGCAGGCAACCCCGGTACCGGTTGAGCTTTTCCGTGACGTTGTTCATGTCGCGTTATTGTCCTTTCTTCCAGGATAGAACCATCTGGATCTGCTCAGGCATTTCCGGGGACGGCCAATGTGCCTTGGCGTCGGTACGACGAAGCTCTTTAATCTTCATCAATACGCTTTCACCTGCGGCGATACCTTGGCGTGCCAGCCAACAGCCAACTACTGTCCCAGTCCGGCCTCGACCACCCCAACAGTGGACATAGACGGGCCGATCCAAAGCAAAGGAATCATCGATCCGATCAAGGATCTGCACCATTAACTCCCGGGAAGGAATACCGAGATCTCGGATGGGCATGCGATGGCATGCTACTGGTGGGCCACCGTCGGCAATTCGCTTCAGAACAGGTGCGTAATCCGTGAAGGGCCGCCCGTCATGATCTACCTCATCCGGTTCCATCAGATTGATGGTACAACGGATGCCGCATGCCAACAGATCCGACATCTTTTGTTTCATTACGTCCTTTTGCCGGTCGCCGGGATAATAGCCTGCCAGGAATTTGCCGGGAACAACCCAGTATGACCGGTCAAAGGGAGGCTTCTGATTTTTCTCCATACTCAGGAAGCTACCTCAGTTTTGATAAAATCGATCATGTCAACGAAACCATCATCCGATGTTCCCGTGAAAAGCTTGTAACAATTGATCCGACTCCCTTTCAAGGGGACGATTTCCTTAATGGCTTTTTCCAGGCTTATAAACTGCTTGCGTTTGACGCTTCCAACCTTCAGCGTCTTGGAATCGAGCACTTGAAGGAAAAAGACAGAATCAGCCATTCCCACAATGCCGCCATCCTTTTCATGGATATAAAAGTATGACAGGGCAGAGGTCAGGAACTTACCGCAAACCTGCGTGGGTTTTATATCCGCTTCCTCGATCTCGATGATGCCCCTGATTTTACCCTTTTGCAGAATAAGCATATCCACGCAGCAGTATCGGGTATGTCGTGATTTCCTATCTGTACGAAAAAGAGGGATTTGTTGTAGATCCGTTTCAGTATCTCGGCAGCAGGCCGGATCTTTCACGATCTTCAGATCCGGGTAGTCCCGGAATCCGGCTTCGATCAGACTACCGATCTTTTCATGTAGGGGGTGCTTCATCAGTTATCTCCTAAAAGATGAATGTTACTTTGCCTATCTCTGCCCTCCTCGTAGATATGCGCCGTCCAGTAGTCGGCCCAGTGCAGAAGCAAGGTCAGCGGTTCCTCCTTGTGGGCAATGATTTTATTGTCATCGATGTACTGGCCGTCATGATACGCGATTGCCTGGGATTCCTCATCGGAGAGGGGGATGTATTGCGCCACCAGGTAAAGACTTCTCACCGCCAGACCCATCGCTACCACATCCGGATTGATCTTATAGCGTATCCCTCGATTCTTTACCATCCATTCATTGTCATTTTGCAGATATAGCGGTTTGCCGGGCATCCCCAGTTTTCCCGCATCATGAAAGAGGCCGACAATAACGCAGCTCTCCTCCGGGATCGCCGGGGCGAGAAATTCCCGGAAGCGCAGCAGTGTTTCTGATACTCCGACGCTGTGTTTCAAGAGTCCCTGTTCCTCCGACAGATGAAATCTGGTACTCGCTGGCGAGGCAAGCCAGGTGGTCTCATCTTCCAAGAGCTTGATGAAGCGGTCAAACGGTTCCTTCCGATCTTTGACCTTCTGTTTTAGATCTTCATATCTTTCCGATAACGTCATTTTACATTTCACTTTCTGAATAGTTATTTTGGCTCACCGCCAAACCCGAGGAGATTCAGGATGCCGAGGTCCTCGCGGCATTTCGGGCATATGTTCCCGGCATCCTGATCTTCCATCGCGTCGATAAAGATCTGCCCCAGGACATCGACGGGAGGAGGGATGTCATCGTCCTCGGTAATTTCACGGCAGCAATTTGAACAGATCTTTTTCATCTTCCCATCGCCTCTGCCTCATTGATTCGTCCGATACGCCCTTCTCCGGGAGACGGGGGACATGCGGCCAGCCTTTTCCGTTTCTGTGATCTGGAAGAAAGCCATGTGGATCGCCGCGCCTTCATGTACCAGAGCGGAACCGACAATCTTCCTGCCTTCATAGCGATAGTCCCGGCCGTAGCCGACCGAATCAAATATCTGTTCTCCGCATTGGATAATTCTCTTCAGGAACACATCTGCCTTCTCACGGGGAGTTTCTCTTGCCTTTCTCGGTTTTTCCGTCAGGGCATCCATGACGTAGCTGCGGAGCAGCTTCGGCTGGAGCACGCTGAATGACGCGGCGCGGGAGACCTTGTCCAGACCGACGACTTCTCCATTCACGAGGACCACGACGCCCACCTGATCGGCAACGATCGGCAGATGTTCTATAAAGGCGTCCATGTCTTCCTGTCTCGCCTCCAGCACGTCTTTCATCGCGCCCGTGACGGGACTGACCTTATTGATATGGGCCTGCACGGCGATCTCATCCCAGACCGCCCCTTGATCGGACCGGAAACTATGCGCGGATTTCAGATTTTCATGTACGGAGGCATTTTTGACCCTCCTGAGCTTGGCGGACATGATGTGCCCGGACTCTTCAAATTGGGCAGACTGGTACGACCAGCGGCCGTGTTCGGTGCAGCTTACGGGGATGACCGTTTCCGATATTTCCTTGAGTAGGATGGTGGTGTTGAGCACGCGGTTCTGCTTGGCGCCGGAGAGTTCTTCACCATCCAGGAGTAAAACGGGTTTTTCTGCCCGGTTGACAACTTTCAGTTCCGGCACCGTTCCGCCTTCCGTCACTTCGGTCACAGTGAGGAGCTGTTTCTCCATGGCCTCCTTCATGGTCAGGTAATCAGGTCCGGAATTACCGTTGCCGATGATAGGGATCACGGCCACATGACCATGGACCTGAATTTCCCCTAATCTGATCCCCTCAAGACTGTTTTTGATGATCGCTTCCATGGCTCTTTTCTCCTTTCCCCTCTTTTGTCTTGACCTTAAGCGGTTTTCCCTGATAATTCCAGACTGGGACGACAGAGGTGCGTCGCATTATTTTAAAGTCTGACTCAAAATCGGGACGGAAGAAGGGAAAGACAATGGTCCGTGATAAAAACGCACAGACGAAGCTGATCCGGCTGGGGCAAATCCTCCGGATTTTTATGGAGAAAGAAAAGGTCTCCAGCAGTTGGCTCAGTAAACAGTTCCAGACCACACCCCGGACCATCCAGCGAGATCTGCTTCTGCTCAAAGAATCAGGGTTTCCGCTTCACGAGATTCAGAAGGGCATCCACCAGATGAGCAAGGATTTGGTAAAGAATCTTGAGGTCTTCGACGATACGGAGCTGGCCCTGGTCGTGGCCCTGAAGAATATCGTCGGCCAGTTGGGGCAGCCCTTTCAGCAGGCGGCGGACGGCGTCCTGGACCGCCTGTATGACTGTGTAACCTCAATGCCGGTCTTCGTGAAGATCGAAGATGCAGTCCCAATGGACACCGCCCTTCTGAACAAGATTGTTCGGGCCATCCGGGAGAAGAAGCAGGTATGTTTTCAGTATGCCGCCGGCAAGGGGGCACATCCTGTCCAGATGGAACCTTATCGGATTGCCTATTTCGGCGGCTTCTGGTACCTCATCGGCAATGAGCCGGCCACAGGGATCCTCAAGCGTTACGCCCTGGACCGGATCGCCGATTTGAAACTATCGAAAATCGGTATCAAGGTCATTCCGGACGGTCTGGATAAGATGCTGCAACAGAGCGCCAACATCTGGTTTTCCGATTCCCGGCGTCTGACAATCAAGGTCTTGATCGACGCCCAGGTCAGCCACTACTTCAAGCGGCGACGCATGTTTCCCACCCAGGAGATCGTCGAGGAAAGGCCCGACGGCTCCCTTGTCGTAACCTTCCAGGTCGGACACTACGAGGCCATCCGCAATATCCTCAAGTCCTGGATTCCGAATATCCTGATCCTTGAACCGGACGATTTCCGCGAGGAGTTATTGCAGGACATGAAAGAATGGATAAAACGGCAGGAGTTTATAAATTAATGGACTTTTTTACTTATCTATGTCTCGAGTAAGGAGGCAGTTTTTCCACTTTGATAAGAGAAGCTCTACGTTCCCATATTCTTGCGATTTGATTCTCCATGGCTATCAGATACTGGTCGTTGTCAATTTCCACGATCTGTCCGTAACCATTTGGTGCCTTAACTGTATCGCCCAATTTAAATTCCGGTAAGCGATTTCTCGATTCGGCCTTTTTCTTTTCTATGTTCCCAAAATCAGAACCATTCCGGTTGTAGTGTGTATAACACTCCCCAAAAACTGGACAGGGCAATAAGGTGCATGTAAGGTTGCCAAGATGACCAAACGGGAGGCAAGGCATCATGGCAAACAACCTGCGGAAGAATCACGATTCGGCGTTCAAGGCGAAGGTCGCCCTGGAGGCGATTAAAGGCGAAAAGACGATGGCCCAGATTTCCAGTGAGTACGGGGTTCATGCCAATCAGATCCGCCAGTGGCGTCAGAGACTTCTGGAAGAAATGCCCGGCGTGTTTTCCGATCGCCGCCAAAAGAAGGAAAAACAGAACGAGGAGATGACGGCGGAACTTTACCGGCAGATCGGCCAGCTCAAGGTTGAACTGGACTGGCTTAAAAAAAAATCCCTCCAGCTTCTGTTGAAGAAAAACGGCTGATGATCGAGCCGAAACACGAGCGGATAAGCATAAGCCGTCAGTGCGAGCTGATCGGGCTACCCAGGGCTTCATACTATTATGCACCAAGAGGCGAAGATTCCTATAATCAACGGATGATGAACCTGATTGACGAAGAATTCACGAAGCGACCCTTTTACGGTGTTCCCCGGATGACAGCCTGGCTTCGACGACAGGGCCATAGGGTCAATCCCAAACGCATTCGGCGGCTGATGCGCAGGATGGGCCTGGAGGCCATTTATCCGAAGAAGACGTTGAGCAAGAGCCATCCGGCACATAAGAAGTACCCCTACCTGCTGAGAGACATGCTCATCGAGCGGCCCGATCAGGTCTGGTGTGCCGATATCACGTATATCCGCCTGCAGCAGGGATTTGTCTACCTGGTGGCCATCATGGACTGGTACAGCCGCTATGTGTTGGCCTGGGACATTTCCATCACACTGGATGCCGATTTTTGCATCCGGGCGCTGGAGCGGGCGCTGTCGATTTCCAGGCCGGAGATTTTCAATTCCGATCAGGGTGTTCAGTTTACAAGCGGCAACTTCACGAACGTCCTCGAAAGAGACGGCATCCGCATCAGCATGGACGGTCGGGGCCGGGCGTATGACAACATTTTCGTGGAGCGCCTCTGGCGGACGGTCAAATACGAGGAGGTTTATTTGCATCAATACTTGACGGTTGCCGACGCCCGTCGAGGCCTGATCCGATATTTTCACTTTTACAACATGGAGAGGATTCATGAATCCCTGGGGTATAAGACCCCCTATGAGGTTTATCGGAGAACAGCTTTAAACAGCCAGGAACCAAAACAGGCGGCCTGACAATGCACCATATACAGCCCTTATTTCTGTCTTGACAACGGGGAGAGGCTCAGGAGGATAGCTTTTTCATCGGCACCCCTCCTTAATGATACGGGGCAGTCTGACTGAAGCGGGATTCTTCAGGACTTCGCTCCCCGGATTATAAATGCGGAGAAACAGGTAGAGTCTCTTTTCGTCGCCAGTGGGGATCCAGTTTCCTATCCTGGATGTGGACGAAAGCCGGACCGTGTAGCGTGAGCTACGGCCATCCCGAAGGATTGCCCGGTTGAACGAGAAACGATTCTCGCCGTTTTTTATCAGATACTGGTCTGAACCGTACACGGTAACGCTCCACCACCTCGCGTCAATATCTCCCCCTTCAATTCGATAGACGCAGGCGGCGGTAAGGGGGGCGCCGTTATCGTCGGTTTCCGCGTAATAATATACAGCCTCCGATCTGTTGAGAGACATCAGGGATATGAGTGCGACATTGGCCTTTGAATACATGTCGAGGTTTTCTGAGCCGATGGAGGGATTGGTGCGCCAGGCGCCATTTGTGACCCATCCCCGCTGACCCGTATACTTGATTGCCAGAAAAGCGCTGGCGGCACCCAGAACAAGGGCCGTTATCAGGCATCCCGCGATGATCAGTATTTTTTTCATTCCCGCGCCTTTCCTACAGGTATTCATCTGTCTTCAGGAAGGTTGATCCAGAAACTCCAGGACGGCGGCATTGAAGCGGTCGGCCTGTTCCACATTCACAAGATGGGCGGCGCCGGGAATGACCCTGACCACGGATGACACGATCCGCTCCCCGATGAATTCCGCCTCCGACACGGGTGTGCCCTGGTCCTGTTCGCCGACGATGATGAGCGTTCGGGCGGAGATGTTGCGGATGGCCTCACGAAAGTCCATCCCGCGGATCGCCCAGCCGCATCCGCAATATCCGTCCACGGATGTGTTCAGGATCGCCGTTCGGATTTCATCGATTTCCCGTTGGAGGCGCCGCCGGCCGTCTTGCGTGAACCAGCGATCGAGGGTGGCATCGACCAATGCCGCCATTCCGCCCCGCCGGGTCGCCTCGATGCGCTCATCCCATATCTCGGGAAAAGGCAGGTAGGATGCCGTGGCGCAGAGGATCAGGGAGGACAGGCGATTTCCATGGTACGCGCCCAACATCTGGCCGACCATCCCGCCCAGCGAAATGCCGCAGAAATGGACCTTTTCCAGCCCGAGAAAATCGATCAGACCCACGGCGTCCCTCGCCAACATCTCCATGGAATAAGGCCCGGGCGATGAAGCGGACTGCCCGTGGCCGCGACCGTCATAGCGAAGCACCCGGTAGCCGGCATCCGTCAGCGGGGGCACCTGAAACTTCCACATGTCCAGGTTTGCCGCCAGCGAATTGGACAACATCACGGTTTCCCCGCCCGCGGGTCCGTCGAGCCGGTAGTTGAGCATCGTTCCGTTTATTTGCGCCCGCGTCATAGTCACCCTCCGAATCGGTATTGATGCGCCCGGTCCATGGACTTCACCCAGGCGGGTTCACGGCGGCGCGACCATCCGGTCGAAATCGTCCCGCAGCGTGCCGGCCAACCGGTTCCGGACCCCGTCGGGATCGTGGACGATGTCGTGGATGATCTTCTTCGTGTCGTTGAGGTTGCTCGTGAAGCGGCGGTCGATGCGGCTCAGGAGCAGCGCGGAGAAGAGGCGCATCGCCAGCCGCGAGATCCCGTTGCTGCCCCGCATGAAGATCTTCGCCTCTCCGGCGAGCCCGCCCCCGTCCGGTTTGCACTCAAAAGCGACCACGCCCTCGGCGCTGAAAAACGAGGGCACCGCCCAGTGCCGGAACGTGCCCGATCCGTAGAACGCCCGGGAGGCGTCCGAGGGGGGGAGCGGCCGCAGGTCGCCGGTGATGCCGGAAGGATCCACCACGCGGAGGTCCGCTCCGGATCGGGTCACCCGGTAGGCGGGCTGAAACCGGTACTGGGTCCAGAGCTGGGTCATCAGGTAGGGATGATCCAGGATTCGGTTCCAGGTCTCCGGCGTGGTCTCGACGCGGAAGGCCTTGTGATAGGAGAGGGTCGGGTCGCGGACGACGCGTGCGGCGGGGTCGTCGTCCGCCCGCGCGGGTGCGGCGGCGAGAATGAAAAGTGCGGCCAGCGCCGCCATCAGATACCGTTGGATCATCGGGGTCCCCCGGTCGTTCAATCCGGAATCCGCGGCAGGGTCACGGTCTTCCCCTCCGCGTTGCGCAGACGGCAGGATCGGCCGGCGCGGGACCGGCGCTCCCGCGCCTGAATCGGGATCTTGCCGATATTCGTCGAGACGACGTAGTGGGGCTGGGCCAGGCCGGTGATCTGCCCCTGGAGGGCGTCCCGGATCAGCTCCGCCCCCTTTTCGAGCGGCGTCCGGAAATGATCTATCCCGGGGGCGAAATCGCAGTAGAACAGGTAATAGGGCCTGACCCGGATGGTCAGGAGGCGGCGGTGGAGTTCACGGAACGTCTCCGCGTCGTCGTTGATCCCGCGCAGCAGGACCGCCTGATTCCCCACGCTTACCCCGCAGGAAAGAAGATCGTAAACGGCGCGGGCCATCGGTTCGGTGATCTCCCGGGGGTGGTTGCACTGGAGGCTGATCCAGATCGGAACCCGGTGGTAGCCGCGGAGGATTTTCATCAGCCCCGGCGTGATGCGCTGCGGCAGGACGACGGGGGTGCGCGTGCCGATCCGGATCAGGGTGATGTGGGGGATCTCCCGCAGTTTGCGGACCAGGTGGTCGATTTCGGCGTCCACGAGGAGGAACGGGTCGCCTCCGGAGATGAGCACATCCCGGATTTCCGTGTGCTCGCGGAGCCAGCGCAGGCCCTCTTCGCGCTCCAGGCGCGGGCGTCGCCCCGGGCACAGGATCAGGTCCCGGCGGAAGCAGTGGCGGCAGTAGCTCGCGCAGCGATCTGAGACGAGGAAAACGACGCGGTCCGGATACGCCTTGAGGATACAGGCGGGCGTGGCCTCGGCCCCCTGTTCCACCCAGGCGAGGAAGTCCGGCCGGCCGTAGCGGTTCTCGCGCTCCGCCAGGGAAGGGATAACCTGGCGGCGGATCGGGCAGGCGGGGTCGCGGGGGTCCATGAGGGCGGCAAAATGGGGCGTCGTCCCCCAGACCGTCTGCAGGGTCGCGATCGCCTCCCGTTCGCCGGGCGTCGTTTCGATGAACCGTTCGAGTCGCCGCAGGGTGTTGACCGGGTGCTTGAGCTGTTCCGTCCAGGATTGCCCAGCCGCGCTCTCCAAGGCTCGCGCCCGCGGCGCCGGTGAGCCATGTCCGTGCCGGTTCAACTTTTCCGGCTGGTTTTGGCCGTGAAGCTGGAAATCTGCTGCCGGACCTTCCTGCTCTTGCATTTCGGACAGACGATCTTTCCCCGGTCCCGCTCGGAGACGGAGAGGGTCAACGAAAACTTGCGATTGCAGGCCTCGCAGCGATAGTCGTACGTGGGCATGGTCAAACCTCCTGAACCCCTTATTTTATCGGAATTCCTCGATACGTTCCTTCATGCGGAAGACCTGGCCCGGATTCTAACCAAAAGGGGCGGGAGCGGTCAACCCCTTTTTGCCGCGACGGTCGGTCCGCGCGTTTCGCGGGCGCGGTTCCGGGAGGGCTGATCCGATCTCGGTGGAGGCGCAAGCCGGCGCCGAGCAGAACGGAGGTGACTTCCGGGTGGAGAATCGTGTATAACGGACGTGGACGAAACCCGGACGGGAGGAGGCGCCGATGGCGAACATACTGGTCGTTTATCATTCGCAGACGGGTCATACGGAGGCCATGGCCCGGGCGGTGGCCGAGGGGGCCGCTGAAATAGAGCATGCCCGCGTGACCCTGAAGCGGGCCGGGGAGGCCGGCCTCCAGGACCTGCTCGACGCTGACGGAATCGCCGTCGGCACGCCGGAGAATTTCGGCTACATGTCGGGCATGGTCAAGGACTTCTTCGACCGCACCTTCTATGCCGCGCAGGACAAGGTTTTCCGAAAACCCTATGTCGTCTTCATCAGCGCGGGGAACGACGGCCGCGGCGCGCTCCAGGCGATCGAGCGGATCGCCCTGGGCTACAAGTTTCGGAAGGTCTACGACGCGGTCATCGCCCGGGGGGAGCTGACCGAGGACGTCCTGGCGCAGTGCCGCGAACTCGGGGGCGTCCTGTCCGGCGGGTGCGAGGCCGGGATTTACTGAGTCCCGGGGAAGGCGCCGCGCCGCCCGAACGGCCGGACGTTCAATAGGTCCAGCCCCAGACGCCCAGTGCAAGCACGTTCATGACGACCGGGACGGCGTAGATCAACCCCACGATCGTCAGTTTGGCCCGCAGCGTCTTCCGGCCGATGACCAGGATGGCGTAGCAGAAAAACTGGAAATAGCCGACGAGGAAGATCAGCCAGATGCCCTTGAACGACAGAGACCACCAAGGGTATTCCCAGACGAGGTGTCCGCCGACGTTCAGCACGCATTCGATGAAGACGCAGAAAACGCTGTAGCCGATCGCCCAGAACCACGTTTCGGGCAGGCCCAGGATTCGCTCCTTGCGGCTCTCCGACAGGGTGTGGGTGTAGATGATGCCCAGCAACAGGAACATGAACATGATCTCGATGTTCCAGCCGACCATCGTCCTCAAGGCGGTGTCCCCGGGCGTCGTCCAGAAGGCGGAGCGCTGCGTCAGATGCATGACCCAGCCGTTCCAGGTCTCGTTGAAGAAGTCGGCGCCGAAGACCGTCAGGCCGGCGAGGACGGCGTTCCAGTCCCGGGTCCTTTTCGCCTCCTTGATTTCACGGGTGTAGACGTAGAAGACGATCGCCATCAGGGGGATGACGTACCATTTGAGCATGGAGAGGTCACGCAGGCCGCTTAACGCTTGCTGGGTCGCTTCCGTCATCTCGAACCTCCTTGATCCGGTTGAAGGTTAGAGGTGCGGCGCATCGGGGGCTCCCGTCCGCCCGATGCGCCGCGCCGGTGAACCGTCGGGCATCGATCCCCGCTATTTCCATCTTTTCATGCATGCGCCGCACCCGCTGGGCGCAGTCCATACAGTTAGTTGTTCGCGGACCCGTTGTCCGTAAGGTGCAAAGGCCTGTCCCTTGAACCATAGGGCAAAGCCCGGCCCGTGTCAATTGGAAGATCGGGCGTGCGTTTTGTCTGGAGACGGAGATTCGGGACGCGATCCCTATACCGGGGCCTCCGGCTTCCAGCCCAGGTAGAGGTAGCAGATACCGAACATCAGGGGGTGGCGGGCGATCCGGACGAGCCCCGCCTCCGCCATGAGGCCGGTGAAGGCCGCGGGCGCGGGAAAGTGGAGGATGGAGTCGCCCAGGTAACGGTACGCCGCCGGATTGCGGGAGACCAGACCCGCCGCCCGGGGCAGCAGGAGGTTGAGATAGACGTGGTAGAAGGGCTTGAGAAGCCGGTGCTGGGGGAAATGCATTTCGAGGATGAGAACCTGGCCGCCGGGGCGCACGACCCGCGTCATCTCCCGGAGAGCCCGGGGGCGGTCCGGGATGTTCCGGATCCCGAAGGCGCACCCCGCCACATCGAAGGTGTGGTCGGGGAAGGGCAGGTTCAGGGCGTCGCCCTGGATCAGGCGGATCCGCCCTGCGAATCGCAGCTTCCGGAATTTGGCGACGCCGACCGCCATCATCTCGCGGGCGAAGTCGAGACCCGTGACCTGGACGTCCGGATGCTGCCGGGCCGCCTCCAGGGCCAGATCGGCCGTGCCCGTCGCGACGTCGAGAAAGCGTCTCGTTGAGCCGAAGCGCATCTTCCCCACGGCGAACCGGCGCCAGGCGACGTCCCGGCGCAGGCTGAAGATGCGATTCAGGATGTCGTAGTGCGACGGGATCGTGGCGAAGACCTCGCGCACCATGCCGACCCGTTCGGCGGCGTTCATGTCCTCGACGGGGGGATAGTGCTTTTTGATCCGTGGGGTCATGTCCCGGATCTCCGCGCCATACCGCGCTGGCGGAGGTACTCGAACACCCCCGGCAGGATCGACAGGACGATGATCGCGACGACGATCAGGGTGAAGTTCTGCTTGACGAACGGGAGATTGCCGAAAAAGTAGCCGCCGAAGAGAAACAGCGAGATCCAGGCGATGCCGCCGATCACGTTGAAGGCCAGGAAGCGGGGATAGGTCATGCTGCCGATGCCCGCGACGAACGGGGCGAAGGTCCGAATGATGGGGATGAAGCGCGCGATGATGATCGTCTTGCCCCCGTGCCGCTCGTAGAATTCATGGGTCCGGACGAGGTGCTCCTTTTTGAAGAAGCGGATCTTGTCCCGATCGAAGATGCGGGGACCGATGTAGTTCCCGATGGCGTAGTTGACCGAGTCCCCCAGAATAGAGGCGAGGCACAGGAGCGGGAACATCCACGCCATGTCGAGGGCGCCGATGGCGACTAGGGCGCCCAGTCCGAACAGCAGGGAGTCACCGGGGAGAATGGGCGTGATCACCAGGCCGGTTTCACAGAAGATGACGAGAAACACGATCACGTAAGTCCAGACCCCGAACATCTCGACGACGGTCTTCAGGTGCTGGTCGAGGTGGATCGCGATGTCGATCAGGGTGAGCAGGAGGTCCATGTCGATCCCGATTGTATCGTCCCGGCGGGAGAGATTTCACGGTTGCGGCGCCGCCCGCGGCCATGCCCTTCGAATCAGCGTCCTTAAATGATTTCCGCCGTCAAGTCAAGCGGCACGGCATCGCGGGCGGATGCCGCACGGCCGTTCCCGGGAAACCGGCGGGCGAAATCCCTTGATCTTTCGGAACGGACGTCGTAAGCCCATCCTGACGCCCTTTCCGGCGTGCACGCCAAATCCACGACACAGGGAGGTTTCAGACGCCATGTCCGAGGAAAACTACGGTCCGCTGACCCTGATCCGCGGCGAGAACCGCGGGCGCTATCCCTACTGCCACTCCGTCTTTATCCCTGGAGCCGGCATCCTCATCGATCCGTCGTCCGACCGCGAACAGCTGATCCGCCTGCGCGACGAGGGCGCGGTCAAAACGGTCTGGTTGTCTCACTGGCACGAGGACCATCTGATGCACCTGGATCTGTTCGACGACCTCCCCCTGTGGATGGCGGAGGAGGACGCCCCGCCCCTGGCGGATGTCGAGGTGTTTCTGGACTGGTACCAGATCGACCGGCCGGACGAGCGGGCCTATTGGCGGAAGATCCTTCTGAAGCAGTTTCACTTTCATCCCCGTCGTCCGGCGCGGTTCATGCGGGATGGCGAGGTCATCGATCTGGGCGGGGTGACGGTCGAGGTCCTCCGGACGCCGGGCCACAGCCCCGGGCATCTGGCCTTCTTCTTCCGCGAGCCCAAAATCCTCTTCCTGGGCGACTACGATCTGACGCCGATCGGTCCGTGGTACGGCGATCTTCACTCCAGCATCGAGGACACCCTGGCCTCGATCCGCCGCCTCAGGGCGATTCCGGCCGAGCGGTGCCTGTCCTGCCACGAGACCGGCGTCTTCGACGGGCCGGTCGAGGCGCTGTGGGACGGTTACGAGGGGACGGTCTTCGAACGGGAGAGGCGATATCTCGAGCTGCTGGAAGAGCCGAAGACCCTCGCGGAGATCATGGGCGCCTGGGTCTTCTACGGCCGGCCGAAAGAGCCGAGGGATTTTTATGAATTCGGCGAGCGCGTCCATGCGGGCAAGCACCTTGACTGGTTGAAGGCCAAGGGGCTCCTGGTCGAGCGGGACGGAAAATTCATGAGCCCATCCTCAGAGCTTTGACCCGTACGCCAGGGCGGCGCGGTCCAGGGTCAGGCGAAGCCTCTCGTGGAGGAGCTCGCTGCGGCCGATGAGGAATGGGTGATAGACGAGACGGGCCGCCTCCACCGTGACGCGGGTTTCCTTCAGGAGAGGGAGGGCCTGGCGTCTGTTGGGGGTCAGGTTCGCCAGGGTGACCCGAATGCTCTCCCCCGCCTCGGACAGGGGCAGCGTGACGGGATGCCGGGAGGCCTCGGGGAATTGTGCGGCGCCCTCCCCGTCGGGCTGGGCGGCGGTCAGCTGGCGCGCCCAGCGGAGAAATTGCGCGGGGTTGATCTTGAAGGCGGGCGACCAGAAGTGCACGGGCGCCGCGGCGAAGGCGGGTGTGACCACCCGGGGGAGGTTGGCGAACCGGATCAGGTCCGCGAAGGTCCGCATCTCAAGGCCGTCCAGCCGCGCCTGCATCCGCCAGAAGGGCAGGTAGAAGACCTGGCCGGCGGCGGTCGGCAGGACGCGGAAGGCCACCTCCTCCCAGCCGTCGTTCCGGCCGGCCCAGGCCGACTGGCAGTTCCGGCACGTCAGGACCAGGCTGTCCCGTTCCCCCCCCAGATCCCAGCCGCAGCGGGGGCACTGGGCGGGCAGGAACCGGACGGCGGCGGTCGGATGCGCCGGCGCGTCGAGCAGCGCGGTCAGCGCGCCGGTCCGGTCGTCGGCCAGCGGCAGCGGACGATTCAGGATCGCGTCGCATAGGGCGTTCCTGTCGAAATACACGGGGGTGTGGATGAGGCTCACCATCTCGCCGATGAACTCCTGGAGCCCGTCGCCGCCCGCGGCCTGGGCGGCGGCGGCACGGACCACCTCCCGGCAGGGCACCCCGGGTTCCAGGAACCGGCCCGCTTGGCCGGCGGCGCGGAACTTCAGCTTCATCGCCTGGGGTCGGACGCCGAGGCTCCGCGGGAGGCCGGCGGCGTCCAGGGCAAGGGTGCTGGTGTCGACGAAGCGGCTGACGATTCCGGACGGACGGCAATCGTACGAGGCCCCCTTCAGGCGCCAGTAGGGGAGGAAGAGGAGTTCCCGGCCCGTTGCATCGGCGGGCGGCGGCAGGAGGTAACGAAACCCCTCCGGGGCCGTCATGAGCAGGCGCGTCCGGCAGAATTTGCAGTTGAGCAGCCGGTCCGTCTCGTCCAGGAGGACCGGCGCCCCGCACTGGGGGCATTGATGTTCGATCTGCCAGGCGTTCATGGGATCTCAATTCTTGAGGCCGGGGGCGTGTGGCGCCGCTGCGGCGCCCCGCGGGGCCACTATGCCGCCTGATGCGGGGATTTGCAAGCGGGAAGTGATCCGCGGCGGGTCGCGGTCGGGATGGGGCTATAAATATAAGACATAGGGATTGCCAGAATATGCTTGCATCCGTTCCCCACCCTTGTTATATCCACTCCGTAAAGCACCGGGAATCTGAGGGGTCTCCGGGGATTCCCGGCTTGGCGGGCGGACGGGACTCTCCCGGCATCTCCCGCCGGGTGGGCGCCGCGTCGTCGGGGCGTCGTTGACGGTTTTTCCCCCGATCATTCATGGAAAGGAGATTGCGTATGCTGAAGGAGTTCAAGGAATTTGCCATGCGGGGAAACGTTCTCGACATGGCGATCGGCATCATCATCGGTGCGGCCTTCGGAAAGATCATCACGTCCTTCGTCAACGACCTCTTGATGCCGCCTGTCGGTCTTATGCTCGGAAACGTCGATTTCTCCAATCTCTTCGTAAATCTGTCCGGGCAATCCTATGAAACCCTGGCGGCCGCCAAGGAGGCCGGGGCCGCCACGATCAATTACGGCCTGTTTTTCAACAGCGTCATCGATTTCGTCATCGTGGCCTTCGCCATCTTCCTGCTGATCCGCCAGGTCAACCGCTTCAAGCGCGAACCGGAGAAGGCGGCGACCACCAAAGAGTGTCCCTACTGCTGTTCGGAGATCCCCGTCAAGGCGGTGCGCTGCGCCCACTGCACCGCGGAGCTGAAATAGACGATCCGGCAAGCGCGGCGGCGCCCGCGTAAGGGATGCCGGTTATCTGTGACCGCGGTCACGGACGGTTTGTGATGGTTTTCACATAACGGCAAATGATCCTTGACACCGTGCGTGAGGGATCCTATGAAACACGATATTCTATAAGACATACCATCCTGTCATGCAGAACGGTGGGGGATCTGGAGCGGGTTCATCCCCCGTGCAAAAATTTTAATGAAAGAATTCAGGAAGGAGGAGTCATAGATGAAAAAGATCATGTTTATCTTGTTGTGCGCCGTAGCCGCCCTGTTCTTGGCGGCGTCGGCCGGCGCCGAAAGGGGGAAGAGCTTCTCGGTCACGCCCTTTGTCGGCGGCTATACCTTCGAGGGGAATGAAGACCTTGAAGACAGTCTCATCGGCGGCCTGCGGTTCGGTTACAACCTGACGAACAATCTGGCCCTGGAAGGCGTGCTCAATTACGGCGATTCCGAGTACAACCTGACGGACGAGGATGTCGATCTTTACGGCTACCGCCTGGAGGCCCTGTACCACTTCATGCCGGACAGCCGATTCGTGCCGTTCGTGGCCGTGGGCGCGGGCGGACGATCCCTGCGGTTCGACGACACGGACCGGGGGGACCGCAATTACCTCGCCGCGGCTTACGGCGTCGGATTGAAATTCTTCTTCACCGACAGCCTGGCGCTGCGCGCGGACGTGAGGCATGTGATCCCGTTCAATGACGTTTACAACAACCTGGAGTACACGCTCGGCCTGACCTATCTCTTCGGGGGTGGGGCGGCGCCGGCGGCCCGCGCCGAGGCGGTGGTTTCGGACGCGGACGGGGACGGCGTGATCGACAGCGCGGACGAATGTCCCAACACGCCTTCGCGCGCGAAGGTGGACGCGGTCGGCTGCCCGCTGGACAGCGATAAGGACGGTGTGGCCGATTATCTGGACAAGTGCCCGGGAACACCGGCCGGCGTGAAGGTGGACAAGGACGGCTGCCCGCTGGATTCCGACAAGGACGGCGTGACGGATGACCGTGATCTGTGCCCCAACACCCTTTCGGGCGTCGTGGTTGACAAGGACGGCTGCCCGCTGGATGCCGACAAGGACGGCGTGGCCGATGCCAACGATCAGTGCCCGAATACGCCGGTTGGAGCGACGGTGGATCGGAAGGGCTGCCCGCTGGATTCCGACAAGGACGGTGTGGCCGATTATCTGGATAAATGCCCGAATACGCCGAAGGGCGTGAAGGTGGACAAGGACGGCTGCCCGCTCGACAGCGACGGGGACGGCGTGGCGGATTACCTCGACAAGTGCCCCAATACCGAGAAGGGCGTGAAGGTCGAGAAGGATGGATGCCCCGTGCTCGTGGAGCAGAAGCAGGAGGCCAAGGCCGAGGCGGTCGTCAAGAAGATGGCCAAGGAGAAGGAGGCCGTTTCCCTGCTGGTGGAGTTCGACACGGCGAAGGCCGTCGTCAAGAAGAAGTACTACAACGAGGTCAAGAGCGTGGCCGATTTCATGAAAGAGTATCCCCATTCGAAGGCCACCATCGAGGGCCATACGGATAGCGTGGGGAATGCGTCGTTCAACAAGAAGCTGTCTCAGGCCCGCGCCGACAGCGTCCGGAAATGCCTGATCGAGAAGTTCGGGATCGACGCTTCCCGCCTGACCGCCGTCGGTTATGGAGAAGAGATGCCGATTGAGAGCAATGCCACGAGGGACGGGCGGCAGAAGAACCGCCGGGTCGAGGCGATCATCGAGTCGACGGATAAATAACCAGCCTGTCAACCGATAACAGGCGTTGAAACAGGAAGGCCCCGCAGCCGATATCGGCTGCGGGGCCTTTGTCTTTCTTGGGGTCGGGACGCCGGCGGGCGCTCAGGCGGGTCTCGCCTTCGGCGGGCGGCGGTTGAACCAGGGCCTGGCCGCTTCGAGCTGGGCGGCCAGTCGGAAGAGGGCGGCCTCGTCCCCGAAGCGCCCGATGAACTGGACGCCGCAGGGCAGGTCGTCGGCCGTCCAGTGCAGCGGCACGGACATGGCCGGCAGGCCGGTGAAATTCGCGAGCTGGTGAAGGGGGTTTTCGACAGGCTTTCGATCGCCAGCTTGTCCGTGATGCCGGACAATTGCAGTAATTTTCCCAGACCCAGGGCGTTGATGACGTTCATGGCGGTGCGTTCGGCCGGCTTGGGGGCCAGTTCCCCGATCCGGACGGGGGGAAAGGCGACGGTCGGCGTCAGGTACAGGTCGTAGGTTTCGTGGAAGCGGCCCATCTGACGCGCGGCGATGTCCCATTCGCGCAAGGATCGGACGAAATGGCCCGCGGAGAAGGTACGGCCCATCAATCCCAGGGTCCAGGTCAGGGACTCCACGTCGCGGCGGGTGGCTTTTCGGTCCAGGATGGACGCAAGCTCCTGGATGTCGGCGGCCATCTCGCCAAAGTACATGGTTAGATAGTGTCCATCCGGAAAGACCGGTTTTTAAAGAAGGCTGATGCCGATTTCGGTTGAAGGGGCCTTCAGCCTTGGGCCGATGTGGCCAAACTCAGTTCATTGAGTTGC
>Ga0209719_1002608_pt1 | contig 18179 bp, 13 predicted proteins | sample AD_JPNAS2_MetaG_FD_184421 | JGI IMG/M metagenome (GOLD analysis project Ga0209719, IMG submission 184421) | Active sludge microbial communities of municipal wastewater-treating anaerobic digesters from Japan - AD_JPNAS2_MetaG (SPAdes) (version 2) | ecosystem: Engineered > Bioreactor > Anaerobic...
CAAGATAAATGGACCAAGTTACAGGACAAAAAGCTTAAAGAAAGGAGGAGATATTGCTCAATAATTTTTTGGCTCAGGTATGGAATTTTCACTGCCGAAAGGTATGGAATTTTTGTTGACTTTGAGGGAGATGAAAGAATTAGAAGTAATTCATAGTAATTTGTAGATATTTATTGTGTTCCCTTTTGTGGTTGATAAGATATGGCCTAATTATTCCGGTATGAGTGGCCGGATTGAGGCGAAATATGCAACTTCTAATTTCAGTTTTCCATTTTCTGGCTTCTGACTTCTGTCTTCTGCGAACCCTCCAACCCTCCAACCCTCCAACCTTCCAATCTTCTATCTTTCTCCACTCGACCCCTTGACCCCTTGAATCCTCGAATCCTTCGCTTCTCTGATGTTTAGCGGAACCTCCAACCCTTGCCTTTCTTTGGTTTTTCTGTCATGCCCGAATGGTTCTATCGGGCATCCATGCAGTTTCTGTTGTGAATTACAGTGGTGTTGAGTGTGGGAATGAATCGAAGGGGTTTCTGTAACATTATTTCCTAACAACTTTACCCGTAGGGTGAGTTGTTTCATCAGAACAAATCTTTCTCCTGTTCTGATGAAGATACTATAACTCAGCGTTCTCTGCGGGCTCTGCGAGAAACGACCGCCTTTCACCCCTTGACCACGTGCCTCTGTTGTTTTGAAAAATATTCCAAGGGAACCACTCGACCCCTTGAATCCTTGAATCCTTGTCTTTTGGGGTTGATGAGATATAGCCGGATTATTCCGGTATGAGTGGCCGGATTGAGGCGAAATATGCAACTTCTGTTCCCTTATTGGGTTTATACACCGGATTTTTTTATCATAGCCAAAAAAGGTGATGTAAGGAAGAAGAAAAGAGGAAATACCGTTGAAACATTCGGAGTAATCAGGGCGGTACCGGATCCTTAATTGACAATCGATTACATGTTACATATAATACATGTATTACATAGGAGGTTAAAGTTATGGCACAAACAATTAATGTGAGGATATCGGACGAAATAGCCGAGCGACTGGTGCGCCTCTCTGAAAAAACAAAAAGACCAAAAAGTTTCTATTTAAAGGATATGCTTGAAAAATATATTGATGAATATGAGGACGCTTACCTTGCTCTTGATAGATTAAATGATAAAAACGCTAAATATTATACAACCGAGGAAGTAGAGGCAGAGCTTGGACTATAAAGCAATCTGGCACGTTGAAGCATTGGAGGATCTTAAACAGATCGACAGGGTAAGACAAAAAGCTATTATTGAAAAGGTAAAATCTTACCTTTTAAAAGACCCACTGAACATTGGTAAACCACTATCGGGCAGATTCAAAGGGCTATATAGGCTTCGTTTTGAGAATTACAGAATTATATATGCAGTGAACAAAGAGGAAATGAAAGTTCTAATTGGAAGTGTACGGCACAGGAAAGAGGCATACAAATAAAACAATTCTTTAACGCTCGAAGAGCTTCGTGTCCCCTACCTGTTTTTCTCCGCATAGTCTTTCACCCAGCAAAGCGTCAGGATGTATTCAGAAAAAAACACAATTGGACATATAAAAAGACCGGCCATGTTTTTCAGGGACGTTATAAAGCCATTGTTGTCGATAAAGACAGTTATCTCCTGGAGCTTTGCAGATATGTGGTCTTGAATCCCGTCAGGGCACATATTGTGCATGACTACACCCTGAAAGAGATTGCCGATTATCTCCACTTTCATTATGCCACTATGAGCAGGGCAATAAAAAGAATAGGCACGGATAATGTATGATTGCAAGACCCGACCCAAGACTTCTCCCGAGTAAAATTGGATTCAGTGTTCGACCTTTATCGGATTTGTTGTTCGAGGTTGAGTGGATTTTACACAAAGAGGGCAGGTTATAGAATCAACATATCAGGTGATAACGTAAATAAACTAAACCCGAACCCTATACAAAAGAGCTTGACAGAAACTGTCAATAACTGTAAATATTGTGCACGATATGAGGCAAAATAGGCCAAATTTTGCCTTGAGAATAAAGAGGTATGCTTGATGGATGAAAAAATGGGCAATGTACTGACTATCGAAGAATTGGCCACCTACCTGAAAATACCGAAGTCGACGCTCTACAAGATTGTTCGGGAAGGCAATATCCCCTCACAAAAGATAGGCCGGCACTGGCGTTTCGGGAAAGGAGCTATTGACCGCTGGCTTGAGAAAACGCGTACGAATACGCCCGGTTCAGGAGGAGATCGCTAATGGCAGAACCACTCGCCGATTGGGTCATAGAGAGAATCGGCCAGGCTGCCGAACTGTACCACCGACTTGTTATGTTGGTTGCTCCGGCCGGTTCAGGCAAGACCGTAGCGCTCCAGGAGGTTCATAAGCGTACGGCGGCGCCGCTGGTGAATGTCAATCTCGAACTTTCCCGGGGCATGCTCGACTTAACCTCCCGCCAGCGGGCGTTACAGTTGCCCCGCCTCCTTGCGGAGATCGTGGGTGCCTCCACAGCCGATGTGGTTCTTCTGGACAATCTCGAGGTGCTCTTCGATGTCTCGCTTAAGCAGGATCCATTGCGGCTCCTGCAGGGACTCTCGCGGAACAAGACGGTGGTCGCAGCCTGGAGCGGCTCAATCGACGGAGAGTACGTGGTCTATGCGACGCCGGACCACCCCGAATACAAACGATATCCCTTACGAGATTTTTTATATGTCTGTGCGTCAAAAGTCGAACGTAAAACGTCAGGTGAAATTTGTGGCGAAGATTGAACGATTCGAAGATATTCAGGCCTGGCAGGAAGCCAGGGAATTGACAATGACCATTTACCATATTTCCGCATCTGGTCAATGGGCAAAGGATTTCGCTTTGTGGGATCAAAGAAGGCGAGCTGTAATCTCCGTAATGTCCAATATCGCCGAGGGGTTTGATCGGCAGAGCGACGCTGAATTCAGCAGGTTCCTTTCCATTGCAAAAGGCTCGGATAGTGAGATCAAAGCGCAATTCTATGTTGCCTTGGATCAGAGATACATCGACGAATCCTCTTCCAACAGCCTATATGAATCATGCGATAAGGTTGTACGCTTTCTCGGGGGGTTCATACGGTATCTGAAAGGTACGAAAGACGTTCGATACTCAACGCATGACACGGAGACAAAAACATGAAATACGGAGACCTGATCCAATTCGAGCCTATCGAGTCCGTGGTCCAGCTACGGGACGCCGACGAGGCCGCTGCTGCCCAGCAGCTTGTCCAGACCTATGTCATCTCCGGGGAGATGGCCGAGAAGTTGACCAGCTTGGTCGTTCCGCAGCTTCAGTTCGACAACCCCATGGACAACAAGGGGCTTTTGGTCGTGGGCAACTATGGCACCGGTAAATCGCACCTCATGTCTGTGATCTCTGCCCTGGCTGAAAACGGAGATCTCGCAACACACCTGAACGACAAGAGCGTGGCCAGCTCCGCTGGCAAGATCAGCGGGCGTTTCAAGGTGGTCAGAACCGAAATCGGCGCGACCACCATGTCCCTGCGTGATATCCTGGTAGCCGAGCTCGAGGAGCACCTGGCTGCAATGGGCGTGTCTTATTCCTTCCCGCCTGCGGATAAGGTGTCCAATAACAAACGTTCTTTCGAAGAGATGATGACCGCCTTCCACCAGGAGCATCCCGACCATGGCCTGCTCCTGGTGGTGGACGAACTGCTCGACTACCTGCGCACCCGCAAGGACCAGGAACTCATTCTCGATCTCAACTTCCTGCGCGAGATCGGCGAGGTCTGCAAGGACCTGCGGTTCCGCTTCATCGCCGGCGTCCAGGAAGCCATTTTTGACAGCCCCCGCTTTTCCTTTGTGGCCGACAGCATACGCCGGGTGAAGGACCGCTTCGAGCAAATCCTCATCGCCCGCAAGGACGTCAAGTTTGTGGTGGCCGAGCGTCTGCTCAAGAAGACCGCTGACCAGCAGGTGAAAATCCGGGGGTACTTGACACCCTTCGCTAAGTTCTATGGCCGCATGAACGAGCGCATGGACGAGTTCGTGCGTCTCTTCCCCGTGCATCCGGACTACATCGACACCTTTGAGCGGGTCACCGCGGTGGAAAAGCGTGAGGTGCTCAAGACCCTTTCCCTGGCCATGAAAAAGCTCCTCAACCAGAACGTACCCGACGACCGGCCCGGAGTCATCGCTTATGATGGCTACTGGATGACCCTGCGTGAGAACCCGTCCTTCCGCGCCGTTCCGGACATCAAAGCAGTCATCGATTGCAGCATGGTACTTGAGTCACGCATCCAGCAGGCCTTCACCCGCCCGGCATACAGGCCCATGGCGACCCAGCTCATCCATGCGCTGTCAGTCCACCGACTCACGACGGGTGATATCTATGCTCCCCTGGGCGCAACGGCGGAGGAACTGCGCGACGGGTTGTGCCTCTTCCAGCCGGGCATCGAGGAGCTGGGCGGCGACCCGGCCGATGACCTGCTCTCTCAGGTGGAGACCGTCCTACGGGAAATTCACAAGACGGTAAGCGGGCAATTTATCTCGTCCAACCCGGACAACCGCCAGTACTACCTGGACCTCAAGAAAACCGACGATTTCGACGCGCTGATCGAAAAGCGGGCCGAGAGCCTCGATTCCTCACAGCTCGACCGCTACTACTACGAGGCGCTTCGGCGGGTCATGGAGTGCACGGACCAGACCTACGTAACTGGTTACAAGATCTGGCAGCACGAGCTCGAATGGCTGGAGCGTAAGGCCGCACGACTGGGATACCTTTTCTTCGGCGCGCCCAACGAACGCTCTACAGCAGTACCGCCTCGGGATTTCTACCTCTATTTCATCCAGCCTTTCGATGCGCCGCATTTCAAGGATGAGAAGAAATCCGATGAGTTATTCCTGCGCCTGACCAACACGGACGAGGAATTCCGCACCACCCTTGGTAATTTCGCGGCGGCAATTGACCTTGCATCCACAGCTTCGGGCCATGCCAAGTCCACCTACGAATCCAAGGCATCGAACTTCCTGCGCGCTCTCGTGCAGTGGCTTCAGAAGAATATGGCCACAGCCTTCGAGGTCACCTACCAGGGGCGCACCAAGTCCCTGACTGAATGGGCCAAAGGCAAGTCCATCCGGGAGCTTTCCGGCATAGGCTCCCACGAGCGCATCAACTTCCGCGACCTGGTGAATACCATAGCGGGCATCTGTCTCGGTACCCATTTCAGTGAGCAGGCGCCGGATTATCCTGCTTTTTCTGTTCTCATCACCAGTACCAATCGTAAGCAAGCCGCCCAAGATGTCCTTCGCGCCATAGCCAATATTGGCACCCGAGCACTCAGTCCTCAGTCCTCATCACCCATCACTAAACAAGCCACCGCGGTGCTGGACGCCCTGGAGCTTCTCGACGGTGAGCGGTTCGATCCCTACCGGTCCAGGTACGCCAAGCACATCCTTGATGTCGTCAAGAAGAAGGGCTACGGACAGGTGGTCAACCGCACCGAACTGGTCCAGGACGTCCTCGGCGTAGAATACCTCGCGCCGCAACGCTTGCGCCTCGAACCCGAATGGACCGTGGTGGTGCTGGCCGCCCTGGTTTATGCCGGCGAAGTGGTCCTCTCCATCCCGGGCAAGAAGTTCGATGCCACGGGCCTGCCGCAACTGGCCGGAACCGGCATCGACGAACTGGCCCAGTTCAAACACATCGAACGGCCCAAGGACTGGAACCTTCCGGCGCTCAAGGCACTTTTCGAGCTGCTCGGACTCACACCGGGCATGGCGCAACTGGTCACCCAGGGCAAGGACGAGCCGGTTCAGGAGCTGCAAGCCAAAGTTAGCAAGTATGTCGAGGAGATTGTCCGAACGCAGCAAGCTTTGAAAGACGGTCTTCATTTCTGGGGACAACGGCTATACTCTGACTCGGAACTCAAAACACGGAACTCGCAACTGGAAACGACGAAGTCGTTTCTTGAATCCCTGCAAGCCTACACCACGACCGGCAAGCTCAAGAACTTCCGCTATGACGCATCGGAAGTGACCGCTCAGCGGAGCGGGCTCGAATCCCTTGCGGAAATCAAGTCGCTTGAGGAACTGGTGGCGGACCTCGGGTCCACGGCATCGTACCTCTCCACCGCCGAGGCGGTCCTGCCCACCGGCCACGAGTGGATCGACAAGATGAAGACGGCGCGGGACGAGGTCCTCGCCCAGATCGGCGACCCGGCCAAACGGAGCGCTACAGCATTCCGCCAGCAAACCAAGCGCAAGCTCGGCGACCTCAAGAAGGCTTACCTGTTGGCCTACCTTTCCATGCACGCCAAAGCGCGTCTCGGCGTGAACGAGGACAAACGCAAGGCCAAGCTCATGGGTGACGAGCGGCTCAAGGACCTGCAGAAACTTTCCACCATCGACCTGATGCCGCGCCAGCAGCTCTCGGATTTCCAGAATCGGCTCGCCGGATTGAAGAGCTGCTTTGCGCTCACCGAGAAGGAACTGGAGGCATCGCCGGTCTGCCCGCACTGCAACTTCAAACCGAGCGCGGAATCCCGCCTGGCCGGGGCTTCCGCGGCGACGATGCTCGACGTCCTGGACGGCGAGCTCGACAAGCTGGTCGAGAACTGGACTCAGACGCTGCTTGCCAACCTCGAAGACCCGACCACCAAGGACAACCTGAATCTGCTCAAGCCCGAGCCACGCAAGCTGGTGGACGGCTTTATCAATGAGCGGGCTCTGCCGGACCTGCCTGCCGAAGGCCGGACGCAGGCAGGCGACCTCGACCAGGACTTCATCCACGCCCTGCAGGAGGTGCTCTCCGGACTCACTAAGGTCTCGGTCAAGATCGCGGACCTGCGCGACGCCCTGCTCGCAGGTGGTTCCCCTGCAACCCCGGCGGAGATGCGCAAACGCTTTGAGGAATACCTGGACGGACTGACCAAGGGTAAAGAACCCGGCAAGGTGCGGGTCGTGCTGGAGTAAAAACCACGGATGGATACGAATGAACGCAAATTGAAGGAACTGATTAGCAAGGGCGAAGGCATCGATCTTGAATTCAAGACCTGCCGTAATCAGCTCAATCGGGACGTCTATGAGACGGTGTGCGCCTTTTTGAACCGGCATGGCGGGACAATTTTATTGGGGATTACGGATTCCGGAGATATCCAAGGCATTGAATCGGATGCCGTTTCACAAATAAAGAAAGACTTTGTTACCACCATCAACAACCCGCAAAAAATCCACCCTCCGGCCTACATATCGGTAAATGAGGTGACAGTTGAAGGAAAACCGGTACTTCGCGTGTATGTCCCGGAAAGCTCGCAGGTTCACAGATGCAACGGGCGCATCTATGACCGCAATGAAGACGGCGATTTTGACATTACGGATCATACGCGGCAGGTGGCAGACCTTTATCAACGAAAACAAGCCACTTACTCAGAAAATAAAATCTACCCTTTTGCAAAGCTGGACGATTTGCGGTCTGATCTGATCGACAAATGCCGCAGGCTGGCCGGAGTCTGGCGCGATGATCATCCCTGGCTCGGCATGGACGATATGGACATGTTGAAAAGCGCCCAACTATACCAGACCGATCCGGAAACCGGCAAAAGCGGTATCACTCTGGCGGGCATACTTTTGCTTGGAAACGACCAGATTATTCTGTCAGCAGTACCCCATCATCGAACCGATCTCATTTTGCGCAAGATCAATTTGGACCGCTATGATGATCGGGATCTCGTCAGAACCAATCTCATTGAAAGTTACGAACGTATCATTGCCTTTGTGCAGAAGCATCTGCCGGATCCCTTTTTTCTCGAAGGTATAGAACGGATGAGTCTTCGAGATACCATTTTCCGTGAAGTTGCATCCAACATTCTGATCCACCGCGAATACACCAACGCCTTTCCCGCCAAACTGATCATAGAGCGCGGCCAGGTTCGTACCGAAAACAGCAATAAACCCAACGGATTCGGCGCTCTAGACCCGGTAAATTTCACGCCTTTTCCCAAAAACCCGGTTATCGGAGCATTCTTCCGGGAAATCCACCGTGCTGACGAGCTCGGCTCCGGTATGCGCAAGATGATGCGGTATGGCAAAGCATACGGCGGCGCTGATCCCGAGATGGTCGAAGGCGATATCTTCCGCATTGTTATCAAAGTGCCTGAGTTCGATAAAACCAAGGGCGCGATCAGCCCCGATGCTCAGGATGAAATAGAGTCCAGGGCCCAGTCGTGGGCCCAGTGGGAGGCCCAGTCCGGGGCCCATTCGGCCGGAATTATACGGATACTCGGTTCAGGACAGATGTCAGCGGCGGACTTGGTCTCCAAACTCGGTCTAAAAAGCAAGACAGGTGCTCTTAAGCGATCTCTCCAGGAGTTGCTGGACAAAGGGTTGGTCGAATACACCATCCCGGACAAACCGAAGAGTCGATTGCAGAAATACCAGCTGGCGGAGAAAGGGCGAAAACTGCTGGGGACAAGGCCGGGAGGAAGAGAGTGACCAAGTCAGTGCACAAGTCGGGTATGCCATAAACGAACTTGGTCAGTTGACAAGTGACCAAGTTCGGATTACGAGTAACGAGTTGGGAGGTGAGCGTTAAACATGGCAAGCATTGAAAAATTCGAGGATATCGAAGCCTGGCGGGGGACAAGACAACTCGTCAGAGCCGTGTATGACGTCACATTGGAAGGGAAGTTCGCTCGTGATTGCGGAATGTGCGATCAGATTCAAAGGGTAGTCGGCGGTTCCCCTGCAACCCCGGCGGAGATGCGCAAGCGCTTTGAGGAATACCTGGACGGACTGACCAAGGGTAAAGAACCTGGCAAGGTGCGGGTCGTGCTGGAATAGGAACCACGAATGAACACAAAAGAAGACGAAATAAAGACGGTTCTTTACAAGGGCGAAACCCTTGCAATCGAATTCAAGAGTGATGTCAGGGGGTTGCCGGATCGTGATCTCGTGGCAGCCGTAGTGGCGATGGCCAATACCGAAGGTGGGCTGATTCTTTTGGGTGTCGAAGATGACGGAAGCGTTACCGGTGTTCAGCCCGGTCATCAAGATACGATCGGACTCAAGGCGCTGATCGCCAACCGGACCAGCCCATCGGTAGCCATATCTACGGAAATCATCGAGCAGGACCAAAAGAAGATCCTCGGCATAATCGTGCCGAAATCTCATTCTATCGTGTCAACCACTGACGGACTGGTGTTGCGCCGCCGCCTCATGGCTTCCGGCAGACCCGAGGCCGTACCTTTTTACCCCCACGAGTTTATCCAGCGCCAGGCCACCTTGGGGTTGGTTGATCCATCAGCCATACCCCTGGTGTCGCTGAGCGCCGAAGACTTGAATCCGCTTGAACGGCATCGCATACGCGAAGCCATTCGCCGTTACGGCGGCGATATGACGCTGCTGCCACTGGCCGATGAAGAACTGGATGGTGCGTTGGGGCTCGTCACCACCGTTGAAGGGGCTCGCCGGCCGACCGTTGCGGGACTGCTCTTTCTAGGGCATGAGGAAATCATCCGCCGGCATATTCCCGCACATGAAGTCGCTTTTCAGATACTCGAAGGCACAGACGTCCGCGTAAACGAATTCTTCCGGAAACCGCTGCTGCAGACCTTCGAAGAAGTTGAGCTGCTTTTTAAAGCCCGGGTTGTTGAACAGGAAATACAAGTCGGGCTTTTCCGTGTGCCCATTCCCAATTTTGATCGCCGGGCGTTCCGGGAAGGTTTTATCAATGCGCTGGTCCATCGCGATTATGCAAGATTGGGCGCCGTGCATGTGCGGCTTGACGATGACGGTCTGACCATTACCAGCCCTGGAGGTTTTGTCGAAGGCGTGACGCTGCAAAATATGCTTGTGGCGCCGCCGCGCTCCCGTAACCCTTTGCTGGCCGATATTGTCAAAAGAATCGGTCTGGCCGAACGTACCGGACGCGGCATTGACCGGATTTTTGAAGGGATGCTGCGTTATGGCAGACCGGCTCCGGACTACTCCATGTCTGACATCTATTCCGTGGTGTTGCTGATGTCCCGCGCGAATGCGGATACCTCGTTTCTTGAGATGATCCTCGCCTATGAGGCGCGGACGGGTGTACCGATGCCCATCGATAGCCTGATTATCCTTTCCCGCCTACGTCAGGAACGGCGCCTCACGACGACCGATTTGGCCGCAAGCACCCAGAAGCCGGAACCATCTACACGCGCCACCCTCGAAAAGTTGGTGGAAGCCGGGATGATAGAAGCACAAGGCGCCGGACGCGGACGGTTCTATATGTTTAGCGCCAAGGTCTACAAGACAACCGGTCAGAAGGCCGCCTATGTCCGGCAGGCCGGTTTCGACCCTATCCAGCAGGAACAGATGGTGTTAACCTACATTGATAAACATGGCTCTATCAAACGGGCCGACGTCATGGAGTTGTGCCAGGTCACCAAAGACCAGGCATATAAGCTACTAAACCGTCTGAAGAACAGTGGCCAAATCACCCAAATTGGAAGTCGGAAGGGAGCCGTTTATGAGCGCAAACGGTAATAATATACGCCAAGCGCAAAAATATGCGCCCGTTTATGCTATCGGCGCATATATGGCGCATAAGACCTGTGCCCAAGCGCTTAGTCCATGCATGGAACTCCCTGCAATGAAGAGGAAATAATGAAGAACGAATACCGTGACCAGCAGACCCTCTTTGAAACAGATCAAGCCGTAAGCCGCGACTCGGGACCCGTGACCTGCTTAGGCATGACCTTCCCGAATGACGAGGAACGGCGGAAGCATTTCCTTGGCATCCTGCGCGAGAAACTGAAGGACCCAGAGTTCCGCAAGATCGAGGGATTCCCCATCGGCTCGGACGAAGACATCCTGGCGCTCTCTGACCCGCCATACTACACCGCCTGCCCGAATCCGTGGATTGCGGATTTTATACGCTATTGGGAAGCGGAAAAAGCCGCAATCCAAAGGACTGAGGCAAAAGGACTGAGGACTGAGTCAAATACCGAAACACTCTGCCCTCATAGCTCACACCTCAACACTGATAATACTCAGTCCTCAGTACTCGGCACTCAGTCCTACCATCGCGAGCCGTTCGCCGCGGATGTGAGCGAGGGCAAGAACGACCCGATCTACAACGCCCACTCCTATCACACCAAGGTTCCGCACAAGGCCATCATGCGGTACATCCTCCATTACACGGAACCCGGGGATATCGTCTTCGATGGGTTCTGCGGGACGGGAATGACGGGTGTAGCGGCGCAACTGTGCGGGGACAAGATGGAGGTCGAATCCCTGGGCTACCGAATCGACAAAGACGGGACGATCTCTCAGCAGGAGACCGACGAGAATGGGAAGACGATTTGGCGGCCGTTTTCAAAGCTCGGCTCACGCCGTGCCGTGCTTAACGATCTATCCCCTGCAGCCACATTCATTGCTTATAACTACAACACGCCGGTTGATGTGACTGCCTTTGAGCGGGAAGCAAAGCGTATTCTGAAGGAAGTGGAAGCCGAATGCGGTTGGATGTACGAGACGCTCCACAGCGATGGCAAGACCAAGGGCAAGATCAATTATACAGTTTGGTCAGATGTCTTCGTCTGCCCGGAGTGCACGCGCGAGGTGGTTTTCTGGGAAGCGGCGGTGGACAAGAAAGCGGGAAAGGTACTCGACGAGTTCCCCTGTCCGCACTGCGGAGCAATGCTTAACAAACGACGCATGGAGCGGGCGTGGGTGAGCAAGTACGACGGTGCGATCAAACAGACAATTCGCCAAGCCAAACAAGTCCCGGTACTAATCAACTACACTGTCGGCGGTAAACGGGCGGAAAAGACGCTGGATAAGGCCGACTTGGAACTCATAGCGAAAGTTGATAACAGTGACATTCCCTATTGGTTTCCGACAGATCGCATGATGGAAGGCGGCGAAACTCGACGCAATGATCCAATGGGCATAACTCATGTGCACCATTTCTATACGCGGAGGAATTTGTATGTTCTCGCTGCAGCTCTTCATTGGGCATTTCATGCGAAGAATCCAAGGTTGATCACTTGGGTTACATCAAGCATGATTCGAACGACTCGTATGTACAAGTACATGCCAACCATTAGCAATGGTCGTTTGGTAGACAGACGAACGGGCACCGTCTCTGGAACACTCTACGTTCCATCAATGGCGGATGAGAACTCGCCATTTGATTTGCTCAAATCGAAGATTTCTGATTTCAAGTTTTTGTTAAAAGGCGACCTGTCAATAACCTCCACGCTCTCGTCGGAGTCGATTGTTGGACTCGATCACATTGATTACATATTCATTGATCCTCCGTTCGGGGCTAATCTCAATTATTCTGAACTCAATTTTCCTTGGGAAACGTGGCTTAAAGTATTAACCAACAATAAGCCCGAAGCCATCGAAAACAGCGTTCAGCAAAAGGGACTAAATGAATACCGCCATCTAATGACCGCATGTTTCAGAGAGGCATATCGGGTTCTCAAACCCGGGCGCTGGATGACAGTGGAATTCTCGAACACCAAGGCATCCGTCTGGAACAGCATTCAGACCGCTCTCACAGAAGCTGGCTTCATTGTTGCCAACGTCTCGGCGTTGGATAAGAAGCAAGGTAGTTTCAAGGCAGTCACGACACCTACCGCCGTCAAACAGGACTTGGTCATTTCCGCCTATAAGCCAAACGGCGGATTCGAAGATCGTTTCCAGAAGGAGGCCACCTCCGAAGAAGGTGTCTGGGATTTTGTGCGCACCCACCTCAAATACCTGCCTGTCGTAAAACGCGGGGCAAGTGCAACCCACTTGATCGCTGTCGCGGAACGCGATCCGCGCATTCTGTATGACCAGATGGTGGCCTACTATGTGCGCAAGGGCTATCCGGTACCCATTTCCAGTCAGGAATTCCAGACAGGCCTGGCTCAGCGCTTCATCGAGCGTGACGGCATGTATTTTCTGCCGGATCAGGTGGCCGAATACGATCGCAAAAAAATGTTATCGGGCGAAATCCAACAACCTAGCTTGTTTGTCTCTGATGAAGCTTCGGCTATTGATTGGCTGCGCCAACTGCTTAAAGCCAAGCCCCAGACTTTTTCTGATATTAATCCACAATTTATGCAGCAACTGGGCGGCTGGAGCAAGAACGAGGCACAGCTCGACTTGCGCGAACTGCTGAATCAGAACTTCCTCTGCTATGACGGTAAGGAACTGGTGCCCGAGCAGATCCACGCCTACCTCTCAAGCAACTGGAAAGACATGCGTAACCTGGCCAAAGGTGATCCGGCGCTAATGGCTAAGGCCAAAGACCGCTGGTACGTGCCCGATCCCAACAAGGCCGGAGACCTGGAGAAGCTGCGCGAGCGATCGCTGCTCAAAGAATTCGAAGACTATCGGACGTCCAGCCAGAAGCGCCTGAAGGTGTTTCGCCTTGAGGCTGTCCGCGCCGGATTCAAGAAGGCATGGCAGGAGCGCGATTACGCCACCATCATCACCGTGGCTCGTAAGGTTCCAGAAAACGTCCTCCAGGAAGACCCCAAGCTCCTCATGTGGTACGACCAGGCTGTCACCCGCTCAGGGGAGGAGTGATTCATGCCAAGGTCTAAGAGAGATGTCTCAGAGCTAAAAGAACGGGCCATCAACTCATTGGTTCTTGGCATCGAGCTATTCAACCGGCCTCATGACCAGGGGCGAGCCGAAGGCGTTCTGATTTTTCTGCACCATGCCTTTGAAATGCTTCTAAAGGCAATCATCAAGGACAAAACCGGGACCGTTCACGTAAAAGGTGAGAAGAACTCTTACCGTTTCAAGAAGTGTTTAGAGGTGGCACAGAACGAAATCAATGTGATCTCGGCTGATGAGCGCGCGACTTTGTCTATCTTGGATGCTCACCGAGATACATCCGTCCATTATTACCAGGATGTCTCGGAGAACCTTCTTTATCTTCAAGCCCAAGCGGCGGTCACACTGTTTGACGATCTGCTTAGCCGAGTCTTCAAGGAGAGGCTTGCGGACTGCATCCCTGAACGCGTGCTGCCGGTCTCGACACGACCACCCAAAGATCTGAAGGTGCTAATTGACAGCGAACTGAGTCAGGTAGATCAGCTCTTACAAACGGGAAGCCGCAAAGGGATTCAGGCAGCGGCCAGATTGCGGCCGATTCTGGCCATGGCCACGGCGACTCGATCTGACGCCGAGCGGGTGACCGAAAGCGAGCTGCGAAAGGCCATCAACAGAAGACGGCAGGGCGATGACTGGATTGTCATCCTTCCGGAGGTCGCTCAGCTTAAACTTGAAACCCAAGGCGATGGTATTCCGATCTTCCTCCGCATCAAGAAGGATGCTGACATTGCGGTTCGCGTTGCCAAGGACGGTGAGCCGGCTATTGGGACATTGATCAAGCAGGAGGTCAACATATGGGACAAATACAATCTTGGCAGAGATGATCTCGCCAAGAAGCTCGGCATATCCGGACCGAAGACCAGCGCTCTGATACTTGAGCTGAAGATCCAGGATGATTCGGATTGTTTCAAATTATTGAGAAGAAAGCTCACGACCTTCAAGGGATACAGCAAGACAGCATTAGATCGGCTCCAGTCAGCAATTAACGACGGGATCGATGTGGATGCAACGTGGAAAAAGCACAGAAATAAGTTCGGAGCTAAGAAACGGAAATGATGGGATGCTTCGCACAAGGCGCATGGTACTACAGCCCGGACCACGGGCAGCTTTGTCAGGTCATCGAAGCCCAGACGCTCTGGGGCGAGATGACTTGCCGCGTCTGGCTGCCAGGGAGCGACTCCGTGGTCCGCATCCCGGCCTCTCGACTCAAGCCTCTGGAGAGCACTGGCGCCAGTTCACCGGATCATATTGCCTACATTGCCTCTGCCGCGCGGGTGGCCGACGCGCTGACTCAGGACGTCCTGCTCGCTCCCATCGAGTCCTCCCTCATCCCGCTTCCGCACCAGATACGGGCCCTGTCCCGCGCCATTAGCAGCGACCGCGTGCGCTATCTCCTGGCGGACGAGGTCGGCCTGGGCAAGACCATCGAGGCCGGACTCATTCTGCGTGAGCTGAAGCTTCGCGGGTTGGTCAAGCGGACGCTCGTCATCGCCCCGAAGGGGCTGGTGAGCCAGTGGGTCAGCGAGATGCGCTTTCACTTCGGGGAGACCTTCCAGCTCGTGCTTCCCGAGGACATCAAAACGTTGAGGCGGATCGCCCCGACCTCCAGCCCGGAAAACGGGAATCACGATCCGGAAGCGCTGCCCGCCAATGCATGGCAGATGTTCTCCCAAGTGGTTGTGCCGATGGATTCGGTAAAGCCTCTGGACAAACGCCGCGGCTGGAGCGCGGCTCAGGTGAGCGAGCACAATCGCGAACGGTTCGAGGACCTGATCTCCGCCGGCTGGGACCTGGTCATCGTGGACGAAGCGCACCGACTCGGCGGCAGCACCGATCAGGTTGCCCGCTTCAAACTGGGGCAGGGACTCTCTGAGGCCGCGCCATATTTCCTGATGCTTTCGGCCACCCCGCACCAGGGCAAGACCGATGCCTTTCATCGGCTGGTTTCCCTGATCGACGCCCAGGAGTTCCCGGACATCGGCAGCGTCACCCGCGAACGGGTCCAGCCGCATGTCATCCGCACCGAGAAGCGCCGCGCCATCGATGCCGATGGAAAACCCCTGTTCAAGCCTCGGCGCACGCAGCTCGGCCCGGTCTCCTGGGAAGAGCGACACCGCAATCAGCAGCTCCTCTACGAGGCGGTCACCGAATACGTCCGCGAAGGCTACAACCAGGCCATGCGGGAGAAGCGAAGCTATATCGGCTTCCTGATGATCCTGATGCAGCGCCTGGTGGTCTCAAGCACAAGCGCCATCCGCACTACGCTTGAAAGGCGGCTCGAGGCGCTTGCCGCACCCCAGGAACAACTGACCCTGTTCCCGCTCACTTCCGAGGAGGAATGGGCGGACCTGGACGGCCAGGAGCAGATCGACGTATTGCTCCGCACCCGCCTCAAGGCGCTCAAGAACGAGCGCGCCGAGGTCAAACTGTTACTGGAGGCCGCGGCTCGCTGCGAGCAGATCGGACCGGATGCAAAGGCCGAGGCGCTGCTCGACTGGCTCTACCGCCTCCAGTCCGAGGAGAGCGACCCGGAGCTCAAGGCGCTCGTGTTCACCGAGTTCGTTCCCACCCAGGAGATGTTGCGTCGGTTCCTGACCGAGCGCGGGTTTTCGGTCGTCTGCCTGAACGGCTCCATGGACATGGAAGAGCGTAAGCGGGTCCAGGAGGCGTTCGCCAAAGATGTCCGAATTCTCATCTCCACCGACGCCGGCGGGGAGGGTTTGAATCTCCAGTTCTGCCATGTGGTGATCAACTACGACATCCCCTGGAACCCGATGCGCCTCGAACAGCGGATCGGCCGGGTGGATCGTATCGGCCAGGCTCACGCAGTTCGTGCGGTCAACTTCGTCTTCGAAGGCTCGGTCGAGCATCGGGTCCGTGAGGTACTGGAGCAGAAGCTCGCCGTCATCTTCGAGGAGTTCGGCATCGACAAGACCGGCGACGTCCTCGACTCGGCTCAGGCGGGCCACATGTTCGACGAGATGTATGTCGAGGCGATCCTCAATCCCGAAAAAGTGGAGGAATCCGTAGAGAGCGTGGTTGCCCGCTTGCAGGAGCAGGCTCGCGAGGCGCGCACGACCGCATCGGTACTTGGCGCGACCGAGGACCTGGAACCTGGCGAAGCCCAGCGGCTGCTGACTCACCCCTTGCCCCATTGGGTCGAACGTATGACCGTGAGCTACCTGAAGGCGCACGGCGGCCAGGCCGAGAAAAGAAGCCAGAGCTGGAACCTCACCTGGCCCGACGGCGAGACGTATGAGAACGTGGTCTTCACCGGCAAGGAAGCCGAGAGGCTTCCGGCCGCCCGGCATCTTACTCTTGAAGAGCCGAAGGTCCGCGGACTGGCCATGCGGCTCCCACGTTTTGCGCCGGGCCAGCCGGTCCCCATCGTGTCGATCCCAGGTCTCTCCGAGGAAGTTCAGGGCGTCTGGTCCTTGTGGCGGATCGCGATTGCCACCATGGAGTGGAACCGTCGAAGGATCATGCCTCTCTTCTTGGCCGACAACGGCATGGTCTATATGCCGACGGCCAGACACGTGTGGGACCAACTCCTCGCGGCAAGCACACACGTCCGGTCAGTGATGGAGACCTCGGTCTCGCAAGCTGCCTTTGAGAAGTTACAGAACGCCGCTGAAGAACACGGGAAGCCCATCTACGAAGCGCTCGTGCAAGAGCACCGGGGGCGCATCGCACGTGAGCGCGAGAAGGCTGACTACGCCTTTGCCGCGCGCCGCAAGACCGTCGAGCGGATCGGCCTGCCCCAGGTCCGTAACTATCGCCTGAACCTCCTGGCCCAAGAGGAGCGAAGCTTCCAGGAACAGCTCAATCAGAAGGCCCATGCCTATCCCGAAATGGTGCCGCTGCTTGTGATTCGGGTGGAGGGCGGTGGCCATGAGTAGCTGGCGCGATCAAATCCTGAAGGAATTCACCCCGAAGGTTGCCCGACTCACCTTGGTGGCCGATCCGGACGGACTTCTCCTTGAAGAAGGGATTCTCGAAGGCGTCCGCGAACGTGGATTCGAGCTGATCCCGTTTGAAGACCACATCGCGTTCCGTTACGCCTACGAGTCGAAGTTTCGCTCCCGCTGGGACCGCGGCGAGCACACGGACCTTGTCGTCGTATTGCGCTCGCAAGCCAGCGACCTCAGTGGATTGCCCTACGACCTCCTTCAGGCTGGCCGCAGGCTTTCGTTCAACCTCGGCGACATCTTCCCGAATCTCAGCTACCCGGTCGTGACTGCGCTGGACCGCGGGGACCTCGATGCCTTGTATGAGGCGCAAAAAAGACATGCACCCGGCCAGTTGGGCGACAACGCCACCAAGGAGTTCGTCCTCCGGCACGTCTTTGAAATCGCGCCCGAGCTGGTCAAACAGCCATCAGATCTCTTGCGGGTGCTGCTGCGCCGTCACTACCGCGGCCAGCGAATTCCAACTGACCTCGACGAGCGGTTCATCCAGCTCCTGCGCCAGAGCAACGTCTTCGACGACTGGCCACTTGAGACGCTGGTGGCGGACAGGGAAGCCTTCTTCGCATTCCTCCAGGAGCGCTGGCCGATCTTCCTTGACCGTGAGGCAGACAAAGGGACATCCGGCATTTGTG
>Ga0209719_1002626_pt1 | contig 18111 bp, 14 predicted proteins | sample AD_JPNAS2_MetaG_FD_184421 | JGI IMG/M metagenome (GOLD analysis project Ga0209719, IMG submission 184421) | Active sludge microbial communities of municipal wastewater-treating anaerobic digesters from Japan - AD_JPNAS2_MetaG (SPAdes) (version 2) | ecosystem: Engineered > Bioreactor > Anaerobic...
AGCAGGGGAAAAGCCCTGTTTCGCCCGCTTGTTCTGCGGCACCCCGCCGCATCATCAAAAATTCCTGCAAAACCCTCCCGTATGCAAGCCTGACGGCCTGCGTTTGGGAGGGTTTTGCAAGAGCCTCGTTAATTAGTGCATTAGTTTTTCCAAAACAAACTAATGAACTAACGCACTCATGCACTAATGAACTTCTCCCAGTGTCTTCGTGTGAGAAACAACCTCAGTCGGCCTTTTTCTCGGCCTTCTTGTCATCCTTCTTTTCGTCTTTCTTGGGGGCTTCTTCCTTCTTGGGCGCGGCCTCAAAGACAAAACCGAAACTGGGGACCGGGCGGCCGAGCTTTTCGCCCATGCGCTTGCTGATCATGGTGAACGCATCGTCATACGCTCTGATGCGGGCCTCTTCTTTGGCGGCATCGGACTCGGACAGCTTCTTCTTCTGGCCATCCTTCTCCATGTCGTCAAGTTGCCGCCGCTCCGCGCGCTCCTCAAGTATCCCCTTACGCTTTTCCGCCTTGTCACGGTCAGAAAAATCAGCACCGACCTTTCGTGCAGAACGCGGCTTAATGCGATTGCCTTGGAACGGGACCTTGTTCTCCTTGTTGGCGTCCCACTCTTTTTTGGCATCAGCCGCAGCCGCCGGATAGGCTGCCATCTCTTCCCTGATCTCCTTCTGAATCGCGGCGTACTCCTCGCGGTTCATCACCTCGAATCCGACCTGCCCGCGCATATCGGTGATCTGCACCACACTGACCGTTTCGGCGCACGCCACACCGGCCACCATGCACAACGCCATTCCCAGCCATCCAGTCCTACGCAACATACCCTACCTCCTTTTTTTCACCAGAAACGCACGATCTTCGCACATCCCTGTCACCTGCCTGTAACTTGAGCGTTAAAAGTTGAACGTTGAGCGTTAAACGTTTTTTAACTCAGAACGCTGAACGTCGAACTCAGAACGCTTAAGTAGAAAACACCTTGCCTATCACTTACACCGATCAAAGTTATCCTCATTTACATTCCCGTGCGAAGCGCGGGCGGCGGGCTAGCCGATTATTTCTCACCCGGCACCCACTCCTCGGAAAAACGCGCCGCACGATGGAGCGTGAGCGCAGTGGGCTGGGCCGGTACCACGGCAGACGTGCGCCGCGGCGCAGGGGCCGATGCCGGCGCAGCAGCCGTTTTCGCTTCACGGGGGCGCCCAGCCGCTTTGGCAGGTGCCTTCCGACGCGGTACTGCCGCAGTCTCAGGCTTCGTCGGCTTGGATTCCGGCGGCTCCGCCTTCGGCGCGGCACACTCCGCCTCCTCTTTTTTCTGCGGCGCGATCTTCTCCGCGTCGCGCGGCGCGGCAACGGTCTCACGCTCTGACCGATCGGCGGGGGCGGATTCCTGCCGTTGCCCGTTGCGGGGGCTTTCCCGGCGCGACCTGCCGCCTTCGCGGCGCGAAGGAACGGACGGCAGCTTCGTCAGCAGCGGATCGTCACTGTGCAGCACCGTGCACTTCAGCTCTTCGCCAATGAACTTCTCAATGTCCGGAATGATAAACGATTCATCTTCATCCGCAAATGAAATCGCGGTGCCGGTGTGCCCCGCGCGCCCCGTGCGCCCAATGCGATGCACGTAATCCTCCGGCTCGTAGGGGAAATCGAAGTTCACAACGAACCCGATGTCATCAACATGCAGGCCGCGCCCCGCGACATCCGTCGCCACCACCGTGCGAATCTTGCCCTCGCGGAAGTCCTCCAGCACACGCAAACGGCGGTTCTGATTCACGTCGCCGCTCAACACCTCGCAACGGACTCCGCGACGCGACAGGCTCTCGGCGACATCGTCGGTGGTGCTGCGGCGGTTGCAGAAGATCAGCATGCGCGACTCCGGATACTGCTGGATCAGGTTGTAGAGCACTGTGAACTTTTCATTCGCCGTGACGACGTAGACGATCTGCTTGACCGTTTTCGTGGTGACTTGCTCCGACTCCACCTCGATCTTGACGGGCGCCTCCATCCACTGCGACGCCAGACGCATCACCGCGTCGTCCAACGTTGCGCTGTACAACATGGTGCAGCGTTTGTCTTTGGGCGGCAGGCGGTTCACGATCGACCGCACATCCGGGATGAATCCCATGTCCAGCATGCGGTCCGCCTCGTCGATGACCAGCGTATCAACCTTCGACAGGTCCACGACGCGCGAGCGTACGAAATCGAGCAGGCGTCCAGGCGTGGCAACCAGCAGATCGACCGGCGCGGCGGTCACCTCGCGCTTCTGACGGTCGTAATCCATGCCGCCATAGATGGCCAGCGAGCGCAGGTCGCAGTACTTGCCGATATTGGCAGCGTCCTTGCAAATCTGAATCACCAATTCACGTGTCGGCGCGATCACCAGCGCACGGGGCGTGCCGCCTCTTTCGTGGCGCGCCTCGGGCGTGCGCAGATAGCGCGTAAGAATCGCAACCAGAAAAGCCGCTGTCTTGCCGGTGCCGGTCTGAGCCTTGCCGGCGACATTCTTACCGGCCAGCGCATGCTCCAGACTGAGCGCCTGGATGGGCGTGCAGTATCGGAAGCCCAGATCGCACACCGCGTGCATCAGTTCGGACGGCAGATCAAAATCGTGAAAGCGCTTCTTACCCTCAGCCGGCTCTACCACATACTGATCAAGCGACCAAGCGGCGTGTTCTTCCAGACGCCGAGAGACCTCAACATCCGCCAAAGCGCCGCCGGGACGGTGCGTCTTGGGATCGGTATTTACGCGTTCGCCGCGCTCGGAGCGCTCGGCGTCACGACCACGCCGTTTTTTGGTGCTTGGCCGTGCGACCGCACGGGCTGCCGCTGCGGGCGCGACCGACGACGAGGGCTGCTTGCGCTCACCGCGTTCGCCGCGCGGCTCTTCGCGCCGCGCGCGCTGCGAGGCGTCATCACGCGATCCAGACTGATGCCGACGATCACGCTCGCCACGAGGCGGCCGGTTAGCACGGCGGGGAGCATCCCGACCGCCATCCGCTGCCCTCGGGCGACCATTTCCGGCTTTGCCAGCATGACTCTTGGTGTCGCCGCTGTCTTTGGCGTCGTTACCATTCCGACGGCCTTTTTTCCGCTGCGTATCGCCAGCGCGCCCCGACGCGGCATCAGCGTTTTTCCCCTTACCCTTATCTGTTGACGCTGATTTTGCGGAGGCGGCGGATCCGCCCAGAAGTTTTCCCGCGAGTTTCTTAAATAAACCTAATGACATAAACGTGGTAACCTAAAAATGCAAAATGCGGACGCCCGCGAGAGGCAGGCGCCCGCACATTCGACAGAGTGATGTGAAAAATCAAACGATTAACGCTTCGAGAACTGGAAGCGCTTGCGGGCGCCGGGCTGGCCCGGCTTTTTGCGCTCCTTCATGCGGGAATCACGCGTCAGGCATCCCGCCTTCTTGAGCACCTCGCGCAAGCTCGCGTCGGATGCCACCAGCGCGCGGGAGAGACCGTGCCGGATCGCGCCGGACTGGCCGCTGATCCCGCCACCCTTCGCGGTGATAGACACGTCATATTTGCCTTCCATCCCCGTCAGAGCCAGCGGCTGGCTCAAATACTGGCGCAACGCATCACTCGGAATGTACTCCTCGATCGCCACGTCATTCACGGACCACTTGCCCGTCCCCGGATAGAGGCGCACACGCGCGACCGCTGTTTTCCGGCGCCCGGTGCCCGCTGCAATTTCTTTCGACATCTTCGTCAACCTTCTCGTTGGAATGATTGGAATGTTTAGAACGCTGCCGCCACAGGCTGCTGCGCCGCGTGCGGATGCTCCGCGCCACGGTAGACCCGCACTCGGGTCATCAGCTTACGGCTCAACGTGTTCTTCGGCAGCATGCCCCACACCGCCTCCAGAATCACGCGGTCAGGGTGCTTTTCCAGCATGGTCCGCGCGGAGAAACGTTTCAATCCGCCGCGATAGCCAGAATAGCGCTGATACTCTTTTTGATCGAGCTTGCGACCGGTCAAGCGGACCTTCTCCGCATTAATCACGATCACAAAATCGCCCGTGTCCACGCTCGGATCAAACGTGGGGCGGTCTTTGCCGCGCAGAGCATTCGCGATGTTGACGGCAAGCCGTCCCAGCGGCTTATCGGTCGCATCCACCAACTGCCACTTACGGGCCGTGCCCGGATCCTTCGGTACAAACGTCTTCGTCATGGTTATAACCTGTCTCTCTTCCTTCTTCGCGAAAAATGGTCCATAAGGTTAGCCGATCGCATGCGGACTGTCAACGGCCAAGTTTTGCAGTTTTGCAGTTTTGCGCACCGTGCGCGCTGCTGGGTATTTCTGGGTGGCGCTGGGTGTTTCTGGGGACCCACCCAGCCATACCCAGCACCAGCACTACCCGGTACCGCCCGGCCGCTTCTGCCGCCGGGCTTCAAGCCGCACGTGCGTCATGCGCTCCCGGAGCCCCCCTTCCGACCGGAACGCCTCTTCGCGCTGCTTCAGAAGCCGTTCCAGCAGGTAGCGGCACTGGTAAATGAGGCAGACGGCGATGTTGGCCACGACTTCGTCCGAGCGGGTTTCCACAAACTCCCTGAAGGTCTCGTAGTCGGCCTCCGGGTTACGGCTCTTCTTGCGGACAAAAACCGCCTTCTCGGATTCCTTCTCCCAAATCGCCAGCCCCCGTGTTGCCAGATAGTCGCGGTAATCCTCCAGCAGCTCCCCTAGGCTGGCCCGTGCAACGTTGATGAGCTTGATCTCCGTCTCTTTCGAGGTCACCGCAGCCTCGACGCCCTCGATAATGTTTTGTTTGCCCGACCGCGCCGCCTGCACCATCTGATCGATCGTGCGATCACCTTTTCTCAGGAAGCGCTCGCAAAACCGATATGTGAGCAGATAGATGATCTCCGCTTTTTTGTAGGCCAGCAGCTTCCGAGGATCACCGGGACTTTTCAGAAAACGCTCGCTCATATCGTGCCTCCTTTTTGGGAGCTGCGTGTTTCTGGGAACCTGCCCAGCCAGACCCAGCCGCACCCATCACTGCTCCAGTTCAACCGGCAGCGAGCAGGGGGTTGCTCCATCCCCGCTGTCGGGGCAGAGATAAAAACCGGCGCCGTACAGCAGGGTAGGCATATACACCCCTTTGAATGTCCGCGCTGTGTTGGTTTCGTCTGTGAAACGCCCGGCGAATATCCCGCTCTGCTTCGTCAGTGAGAAGGTGACCCCGGCAGTCTGCGCGAGCAGCTTGCCCCCGGCCGCCGACAGCGTCGCGAACGGCCGTCCGTCCGCAGTCAGCCACGCGCCATCCAGCACGCGCCAGTCGGCCGGCTGCGCGTAACGCGCACCCACGCCGTCAAGCGCGGCATCGAAGGACACCCGCGAGCCTTGGCGTGATCCGCCGCCGCCGGGATTCACCCAGCCGCCCTGCCCGAACACCACGCTGCTGTCCGGCAGGCTGGTGACCACGCCCGAAACCTCACCGCGCCGCGCGTACAAACTCTTGTAGATCGGGAAAAACGCCGTACCCGCACCGTCTCCGGCCGCGATCTTTGCCGAACCGCTCACGCGCGTCCCGTCGGCCAAAACCCCGCCGTACTTCACCGAGCCTGTCCGCGACGCCACCGTGTATGTGACGAAACCATAACCCGCCGGCAAGCCGGGGGTATCGTCCGCCTCGGCGCGCAGCACCGTCGTGTAGGCACCCGCGATCTGTTGGACCGCCTGCTGGGACAAGACCTGCCGCGCCAGCACCCTCCAACCCTCGACCGTCACGCCTCCAACACCCTCGGGAGTGAGCGTCAAGACCATCGCCTCGACACGACCGGCCGACAACCTGACCGTCCACGCCTGTTCGTCTCCCTCAACCCATGCACCGCGCAGCGACTGGCGCCGACCGCCGCTTTCGAGCTTGCCCGACAGCGCACCGCTCTTCGACACCTTGAGCGCAAGCGCACCGCGCACCCGGCTCGCTTCGTCCAGCACCACGCCCTGAAACTCGCCCAGCGCAAACGCCGGACAGGGCAGAACCTCGATCTCCAATTCAACAGCGGATGCCGCCCCGGCTGCTGTCGTTTTGACCGTCGCGCGGAATGTGCCCGCACGCTTCGGCGTTCCGGCAATGATGCCGGTGGACGCATCAATTTTCAATCCGCGCGGCAGTCCCTTTGCCGTATAGCGGCGTGCCGCGCCGTGCACGGCCTTCAGACGCTCCGCCATCGGGATGCGCGCCGGCACGTATTGATACAGCACGATATTCGGCGAAGCACTGGCAGCAACCGGTGGGGGTGTCGCCACCGACACCTCTTTTCGCTTCAGGAAGTTGATCGACCACGTCGGCCCCACTACTCGTGCGGTTGTCTGCAAGTCCCCGTGGATATCCATCTCCACATGCCATTTGAACTCAACGGCACCCGGCGTGGCATTGGTATACGACACTTGATTGGTCACGGCGACGCCGACATGTTGCTGCATCGGCATCGGATCCGGTGATTGCGCGTAGTACAGATACGAGGTCACAACACTATCGGACGGCACCTCCCAAGAAAGCGTCACAATCTTGTTTGTCGCGCTGAAACCGTCTGCGGGCGCTCTCAGCTGCACCTGCGCCGATTCCCAGCGTAGTAGCTTGACCGTCGCTGTGCAGTTGGTGAGCATCCACACAACGTTGGTTCCCTGCGCCAGTGCCACGCGGTTGGTCACATCCGTCACCGCCGTGTTGGTGACCACACCGGGCAACGCTGCCGCAAGCGTGCCGCCAGAAGTAATCTTGTGCCACGCGAAGGTAAGCCAGCCTCCTTCCCGGGCACCCCACGTCAATGCAGAGGCTTGGCTCGTGTTTGAGGCTACGCGCCACACGCCGTTGCTACTATCATACTTCCAGTCGCCTGCAGATGAAGCAGAGCCTTGAAGCGTAATCACCTGATTAGTGATACTGAGCCGGGCTGTCATATTGGTCGCCGCCGGCGACAACACCGCGTAGAAAACCTGCCCCGTCAGCGGCGCCCCAAAATCCAGCGCATCCCCTTGCAGTGGAATCCGCACCTGCTTATCGCCTAACTCACCCGACGCCCAGACGAGATTGGTGGTCACCGTTTTGAAATAAGCGGCGGCGGTTCCGGCATGCGTCTTCAGCGTGACTGTCTGCTTGCCCAGCACCCCGCCAGATCGCCGCACCGTTACTTCAGCGTAATCGCTTCCGGCATACACGGTCAATGCGTTCGTCGTGAAGCCGATCACGCCCGGCGCATAATCGACCGTAACCGTATGATTGGTCGTGCCCAGTTTCGCCGTAGTGCCCGCCCCTTTCTCCAATCTCACATGAAACACGCGCTGGGTCACGATGACATCGGCGCCGTCCAATAGCGGTACGATAACCGTTTTCTCGCCGCTCTCCCCAGCGGCCCAACTCACCGAAGCGTTTACGGATTTATAGTGAATCCCCGCAACCGCCGCGTTCGTCTCGCTCCCCGACACCGTGAACACACGGAAGGTCTGCGCCCCCTCACTCGCGCCACCCCAACGTTTCACCGTCACCGTCACAGCGTTGGTGGTCGCCGACACGGTCTGCGCCGGATCCGTGAACCCGACCCATCCGGGCCCGATCTGGAGGCCGTCCCACTCCATCGCCTCATCCAGCCGATCAATGAAGTCACCGGCACTCGACAGATTGTTATCCCCGTTGTTGACTGCGAGAAACTGATCGACCTTCAACCCGTTCGTATCAAAAAGCACCATCTGCGGCAACACGATGCCGCCCTCGCCAGACGCAAACAGGAAGGCCACTTTGTCCCACTGCGCCCGTGAAATCTTAGCGCGATCCCACCAGACCAGCAGGATGTTCGTGGAGTCCAGCCAATCCTGCCACTCCTCGGACATCAACACACCGCGCACCCACGCCTCGGTTGTCGCCGATGCTACGCCCGAATCGACAATCGCTACCAACACCGGCCACTGCTTGGCAAATCCTTTTTCGCGCGATCCGTAGTAATCCAGCGACCAACGCGCGCGCAGACCGGAAGCCGACGTCAGAGTCGGCCAGGCTAACGCACCGGACGGCACATCCGCCCACGCCTCAAGACGCTCATCGACAGCCTCCGTGAATGCGTCAAAATCCAGCAGTACGCCTTCCGCATTATCGATCACCGGTACTGCGAGCATACCATCGGGCGAGAAGACCGCCACGAGCGGCGTGGAGAGCGAAGCTGACTCCCCGCCCGATGAAAAAAGAAACGCCGTCTCTGACCAAGTCCGCTCAGGGATCTCGGCACGGTCCCACCAGACCAGCAGCAGGCTTTCCGCATTCCCCTCGCGCCAGTCCGCCCAGCCTTCGTTATCGATGACATTGCGCTTGAACGCACGGCTCGCATAACAGTTCGCCGAGTCCACAATAGCAAGCAAGACATGCTTGCCGGCCGCGCGCGCCGCCGCCCGCGTACCTTGGTAGTCGGTGGACCAACCGCGCGGCGCGGCGACTGCCGCGCCCGCGCACAGCAGCAACGCGGCCGCAATCGACCCAACCGTCATCCCGTATTTCATGTCCACGTAACTCCTTGCTACAACTTGAGCGTTGAACGTTTTTTAACTCAGAACGTAGAACTCAGAACTCAGAACTCAGAAGTGAAAACTCCCAACTCCTAAATCCTAAATCCTAAATCCCAAATCACTACCAGAACTTCCACCACGCCTCGTCTTTCTGTTCACTTGCTTTCGCCGGTGCCGCTGGCGACGTACCATCCGCATCTTTCAGCAACGCTTCATTCGATGCGTCGCGCGGCCCCAGCACCTCGACCGTCTCGGAGACGCGCAGCGTACCGATCGGGGCGTTGGTGGCAGCGGCATGCGCCGCCTGTTCTTTCGCAAAATTCGCGGACGCGCTCGCATTGATCAACGCCTCGGTCTGCGTGCGCTCGTCGACAATCGCGCCGTCGATCGCATGGTGGGTTTCCAGACTTTCGCGGTACTGCCGCCACGCCGCCTCAATCTCCTTCTTACGCTCCAAGCGTTTCTTCATCTCGGCCGCCGGCACGGGGTCGGCCAGCTTGCTGTCCGACCAGCCCTTGGTCCAGATGTCCGTGGCGTTGATATAGTCTTTGCGCCTGCGCGCCTCACGGTCCATGTCTTCAGCGTTGTTGATCACGTAAGGTGTCAGAAAGACCAGAAGTTCAGAACGGTCTTCCGAATCGCTGGTTTTGCCGAACAGGTATTTGCCGATGTACGGAATATCCTTTAGGATCGGGACACCGCTTTCGCTATGGCCCTTTGACGTCTTGACCAAGCCGCCCAACACCACCGTCTCCCCGTCACCCACCGACACATCCGCGCTGATCTTCCGTGTCGTCACCGTCGGCCACGGCACGCCGTTGATCTGCTGACCGTTGTCAATCGCGTTCTCAAAGGTCTCCTCGATCGTCAGCATGACATTGCCGGTCGGATTGATACGCGGCGTGACCTTGACTGTCAACCCGACATCGCGCTGCTCGATATCCGGCTCATAGCTGCCGGCTCCGCCCACCGTGCTGCTATAACCCATGTAGCGCATGCCTTTGTACATATATCTCAGATCCGTCGCCTCGATCGTCGCCTCTTTGTTGTCGACGGTCAGCAGCACCGGCGAGGAGAGCACCTTCGTCTGGCTGTCTGACTTCGACGCCTGAATAATCGTGTCGAGGCGGAGTTTCTTAAAGGTCGCCATGTATTCTAATCCCGCGTACCCGGAGGACACGACACCTGCGGCATTCGTCACGGCTCCGAACAGATTCTCCGCCAGTTTCTTGCCGCCGGCACCGCCGCTGGCGCCGTAGCGATAGGAGGAGTCGCGTTCGACGGTTTGGAGCTGGTAGATCGGCGCTCCCGTGGTCTCGTCATAACCTGTCAGAACCGACCGGGTCTCCGTTGTGGGTTTCATGCGCCGTACCCAGTCGATGCCGGTTTCGAACTTGTCACCCAGCGAGACCTCCAGCACCACGGTCTCGATCAGCACCTGCGAGAGCTGGATGTCCATGTTTTTGATGATCTCTTTGATCGCGGCCAAATCGCTGGGGCTGCCCATCATGACGATGGCATTGGTACGCTTGTCGGCCAGGATCTTGATGTTGTCCTTGCTGAGTTGGCCGAGCTTCGCGGCTCCCGAGTCTCCCGCGCTGGAGGTAGCGGATGACGAGCGACTGGTCCTGGCGGCAGCCGCCTCCGCAAGCGTCGTGCTGCGTGCTGGCGCGTCGCTCTTCGTAGCTGCGGCCGGTGCAGCGTCGTCCTTTTTAGATGAAGCGTTGCCGATCAGGTCGTTCAACATGGTGGAGACCTCTTCGGCATCGGCAAACTCGAGGCGCTGGACCTCGACTTTGACATCCGGCGCGGTCTCGACATCCAGCACATTGATGATGCGCTCGAAGAAGTTCATATTCTCTTTACGGGTGATGATGATGAGCTGGTTGGAGCGCTCATCAGAGATGATCTGCACCTTGCCGCGGATCATACCCCGGTCGGCGTCGCTCACCAGAGTCTCAAGTATCTCGTTAGGCGTGGAGGCCGCCTGTTGTTGCTGTTGCGCGGCTGCCGTCAGGCGCGAGAGACCGGGCGGCAGCGGACGGCCGGTCAGCGGCGAAGTACCGCCCGCGGCCGCAGTTCTGGAAAATCCGGGAGCCCCGGCGGTGTTGGCCTTAATCTCTTCTTTGGCCTGATTCTGTTTTTGCGACTCCGCGACAATCTCTTCAAGGCGTTTCTTGATCTCGTCAGCCTTGGCAAAACGAATCACACGTACGTTGACCTCCTCAGTCGCCACCAGCGGCTGGTCAATGAACTTGATGATCTCCAGCATGCGGTTGACATTCTCCTGCGTGTCGGTGACCAGCAGGCTGTTGGTGCGCTCAAACGTCTGGATCAGTCCGTCAGGCCGCTTGAAACCTTCGATCGCCTTCTGCGCCTCGCTGACCGCAATGGCCTTGAGCTGGATCATCTGGCTGACCACCTGGCTCTTTTCTGGATACCCACCGTCCGGCGCATCCATCTGAATGCGGATGCCGTCGGTACGCACGGTTTTGAGCGGCAGGACCTTCAGGAACTTCTCGCCGAACGGTTCGAGCACGATCCCGTTCATGCTGAGCACGGATTCAATCGCGTCCAGATACTCCTCGCGGGTGAGCGGCACCCCCTCTTGGCTCTCGAGCGTGATCTCGTTTTTGAGCAACGGTTGCACGCCCGGCGATGTCAGCAAGGTCTTGCCGGTCACCAGCGCGTAGTCCATCAGCACGATCTCTATCGGGTTCTTCTTGTATTTCAGCCCCGGCATGGTGCTCTTGTTTTTCAACATGCTCTTGTCCAGCGTGGGCTCGAGCGGCTCCGTCGACGCCGGCGCGGCGGGCGGCGTGGCGGTTGCGCCCGGCATTGTCGATCGACGCACGGTGGTCAACGGGCGGCGCGTCAGGGGCACTGTGCGGGTTTGCGCCGGGACCGGAGCCGGAGCCGCCGGAGCGGCGGCGGCCGGCGGTGGCGCCTGATCCTGCGCCAGAGCAACACCCAGGACGAGCACGCTGACCGCGCCCAGGTTCATCAGATGATTGCGAATGCTGTTCATACGTGTTTCCTCACAAAACGTGGTGTCTGCTTACGGCACATTCCCTTTGGGTTCATCAGGCACTGGCTCGGCGGCCGGTGCGGCCGCCGGCGTGTTCGTCGCGCCCGCAGCCGCAGGCAGCGGCGCGGGCTCGGGCGGGTCGGGCACCGCCTCAACGGGTGCCGCCTGCGGTTGCGCATCAGGCGACGCTTGGGCCGACGTGTCGGCTTCGCTCTTCGGCGATGACGCATCCGCATCCGCCGCTGCATCCACAACCGGAGCAGACTGCTTTTCGGCGGACGGACGGGCATCGTCACCCCGCATATAAGCACAGTACAGGGTGAAGGTCCCTTTCAGGTATCCCGGCCGGTTGGCCGGGCGGATAAAGAGCTGCCGCACATCCAGCATGGCTCCTTCTTTGTGCAGATCATAGAGGAACTTGACCAACGCCTCAAGCGTGCCCTCCCAATCCTTGCACTCAATCGGCAGTTCGTAAACATCGCCGACCTCAACCTCCTTGTTGGCCTGACGCCGCGCGATCATGAGCCCGTTACGCGACGCCGCCGCATCCATGACATTCAGCCAGTAGGTGTCAACATCCTGCTCATACGGGAATACCGGCATCAGGTCACGCATCTGCGCATACCGGGCGTTCCACTCGTCGCGGGCTGCGATCAACGCGCGCTCCTCCTGCACTTTTTTCTGCGCGGAGCGGTAGATGCGTTCCGCCGCCTTCCAATTCGTCATCTGCTTTTTGTAGCTCAGGGCCGCAGCCGCATACAGCAGCGCCACCACGGCTATCAGCAGCATGTTCTTCTCGCGGGAGGTCACTGTGCTCATTTTTCCGGCCTCCCCTTGAACGTCGCGTCCACATCAAACTTGTGCTTGCCTCTGCTGATCGAAGGACCGACCAACCCGACCGATTCGAACAGCGGATTCTCGGTCACCGCATTCTTGAAATCGTAAACCACCGTCGGCTGATCGGCCTCGCCCGAAATTTTCACCCCCTCGTCACGCCGATACGTGAACCCGACCAGCGTGATCCCTTGCGGCAAGACCGTGGAGGCCAGGCGCAGCATCTCCAACGACGAGCGGGAGCGGTCAGTGTAGGACTCGATCAGATTGACGCGTTCGCGCGTGTCGGAGACCTGCCTGTAAGCCTTGGCGTGCGCGCGCGAGTGCTTGCGGACCTGCGCGGTGAGCTGCTTGTAAACTGCCGGCCCGGCGAAGAGCGTGCCCATCAATCCCGCCCATATTGCCAGCGCGATCCCCACGCCGGTCATGACCCGCTTGCGGACGCGCAACGCCTTGGTCTGGTCGCGCCACACTTGCGGCGTGAGGTCCAGCGCGGCCCCCTCGCCTGTACGCAGCGCCACGCCCTCGACCCCGCCGTCCGGCGTCGGCGGCACCACATGCCGAACTTCGGCACCGGTCAAGTCACGCAGCTTTTCGACGAGCGTCCGGTCCGGCGCTTGCTGCGAGACCACCAACACCTCAGCCACCGTGCCGCCACCGGCCTCCATTTCGGCATTCAACAGGGAGAGGGTCAACTCCCGGATCACATCTTCAACGGATGCAGCCCCGCCCAGACCGCGCGCCAAAACCGGCACACCGTGATCCAGCACCGCCAAATCCCACGAACCGTCCGGATCCATCAACACCGCGCGCCGACCGGGACGCATCAGTTGGCAGGGGCCGCTCAGCGATCGCAGCCAGCCCAGCATGGCAACATCCGTGCGAACCGCCTGCAGGCGCGCTTCGTCCAGCGCTGCGCCCAACTCTTCAAAAACCGCAGCCGGCAGAGCAGCGGCAAAAACCCAGAGATGCGACTCGGTCTCGCTCAATATCTCACAGCCGACCGCCAGTTCCTCGCCGGGGAAGGGGGAAAGCTTGTCCATCTGCAACGCTACGGCGTCCACCACATCGTCGCGGACTTCCAGCGGCATCTTGAACACGCGCACCAACACTTGGGAAAGCGGCAGCGCCAACACGATATCACGCGCTCCCAGCGCCGAACGGGCCGCCACCAGCGCCCGCGTCAGCGGCTTGTCGCTCTCGACCACGATCTCGTCCGCGACCGCAAGAGACACGGCCGCATCGATCTCATTTTCGTCAGCCGTCGCTTCGGCATCGGGCGTCTCCAGCGGCCAGACGCCCCCGCCGGCACGCGTCCAGCCGTCACGTCCGCGCGGGGCGAACTTCACGCCCCTCAGCACGCCGCCTTCCGCCAACAACGCTATGACATCACTTTTCGTCATACCAACTATGCACTTAGCCTACGGATCTTCACGCCAACGCAGATAACGCACCCGGCTACCCTCGACAATCGCCACCGCCTTAATCTGGTGCGAGATGCCTCCCGCCTCGCCCGTCACCGCGATTTCAAAATACTTCTGGGGCGCATAAGCCAAAAAAGGCTCTGCCTCAGACGGGACACCGCCGGGGATGCGCATGTTCAGATCGTTCCAGTCCTTAAACAGCAAGCTTTCGGCCGACGCATCTCCTGATGTGGTCCGGTTGGCACCAGTCCTCCGCTCCTCTATGATCGCATTCGCCAACAAACTGTCGCCATCGATGCCCGGCACTGTCAACAACACCTCTAGCTCAGCGGAATTGACATTGATCTTAACAGTTTCCCCATAGATGTCAAAAAAAGCCTTAAGCCCAAATTGGATGCGGACCTGCGTCTTCTTATTTTTCTCCTCCGGGTTCAAGATACCGCCGTTGAAAATAGCGGGCCGATCACGGATGCCCCTGATCATTTCTATCTCGGCGACCGAGGAGATCGGTCCGTTCCGCACCTTATACGGCTTGTCGAGATCGTTGTAATACTCGTCCTCAGCGCCGCTCCGACCGGTGATGGTGCTATCAGCGTCCAGCCAATCATACCAACTGTCGACCACCTCTTCCTGATACTCCATCGGCAGCCCGATGACATTCAGAATGTTCTCCCAAATCTGGTCGGCAATATCCCCTTTGACCAGCAGATTGATCGGCCACTTATTGGCGTCGGCCGAGGTGATCTCGACCGTCACCACGCCATTTTCAGGTTTGTCCGGCTCAATGGCGTACGCATTCACCTTGGCGGAGCCATGCTGCAAGTCAAGCTTGGCCTGCAGCCACTTGTCATCTTCATCCTTGCCCGCAGCCGTCTGCTGCGAAGACGCCCCTGTGGCTGTCGTGGGCGACGTGGAGGCGGGTGTCGCATTCTTGTAGGTCAGCAACAGCATCTCGGCGATCGAAATGCCCGATTGCGTCAAATAATCCACCTGCCGCCGCTGCCGGACATAGACATTGATCTTGCCCTCCAACATGGCGTCCAACGCAAACGACATGACCAGCAATGACAGTAGCGCAATCGTCCAGAGCGCGATAATCAGCGCCGAGCCGCTCTCCTTATCTTTCCGGTGAAAAGGGAGTCCGACGCATTTTGGAGTGCGGTGACAAGAGCCGCGCTGTGCGCGGGTCGCGGCACCGCTTTCCGGCCCGTCCGCGCCAAAGCGGCGTCGCGCGGAATACCGCTTGCCGCCGCACTCCAAATCTAGCACCGGGCAGGCGAAGCAATCGCTATCGGAATCGGTATCGCTATCGAAATCGGCGCCCCGCCCGTATTTCGTGTACGTGTACGCGAACCGCTCCGCTATGAACGTGTGCGGCAAGCCAGCGTGAATCGCGCGAACGGTGCGACTGAAACCAGAAACCCGAAACCAGAAACCAGAAAACGTCATGGCGCCATCCCTCCCCCCACCGGAGGACGTCCGCCCGGCATGATCGGTTGCTGCGGCATACCGCCCGCGCCCGGTCTTCCACCGCGCACACTCGGCTGCGGAGTTCTGCCGGGACCTGTTCCAGACTGGGTGCGCGGCGAACGCGCCGGGACCTTCTCGCCCGGTGCCGCCCCGCCTTGAACGGGATTCTGCGAGACCTCCCAAACCGGCAGTTCGATGTCGCGCGTCACCGCGACCGGATCGTCACGCTCTTTTATCGGCCGCAGATAAAGCGTGACCGACACCTTATAAGGCAGGGCGTTAGAGGAGGTCCATTCATCTTCCCACTCGATCTCTTTAGCATTCGCCTCCGGCGGCTTCTTCAGTACTTTGCAATCCATCCCCATCACACGCGCCGACACCAAGAAGGCCTTGACGTCCTCCTCGACATCGAAATCATCCGGCTGAAAATCGCTGGACCACGCCTTCGCCATCAACCCGCCGCCGCCTTCGCGCCCCTCGTCCTCGACATACAGCATCACGCGGTGCGGCATGTCGGCGATTTCAGCCTTGCCGTCAATCGCCTTCAGCCCGCCCACAAAAGCGCGCCCCTCCTTCATCCATGCGATTGAGTCGCGCGCCTCCGGCCCTTCTCCGCCATCGGTAAATTGAAAACCGCGCTCGTCGTCCTTCTGCACACTCTGCGAGTAATAGGCGGAACGCAGACCGGACTCGACCTGGTTCATCACATAATCGGCCTGCGACATAGCGTCCGACATCTCCATGCCCGCGTTCCAACTCTGCACCACGGCATCGAAACAATAAAACGAGAGGATCATCATGATCGCGAGGATCATGATCGCCATGATCAGCTCAAGCAGAGTAAACCCCGAACGGGAACCCCGTACCTTACCCTTAACTTGGATGTTGAACTCCAAAGTGGAAAGCTCCTAAATCCTGCATCCGCCTAGCGCGACATCGTTTTCCGACCAACAAGGATGACTAACCGCAAAGAACGCATAGAAGTTTCCCCAACGCCGAACAGCGAAGTATAATGCTTGAAACTCCAAAACCTTTGCGTTCTCTGCGTTCTTTGCGGCTATTTTCGTAGCCATGCCGTTCTATTTCCCTTTGCGGATCAGCCGCACCAGTTCCTCGTAGTACCCCTCTTTGCCGCTGCCCCAGGAAATGCGCGTACGCAGCACATAGAGGCCATCGTCTTCTTCATTGGTCTCCAGTTCTTTCTCCTCAACCATCCGCTCGAAGGTGAAATCCTTAAAGGTCTCACGCACCTCCCGCGACACATCCATCTCTAATTCGTCGATCATCTCCTCCGCGCTGACCGGATCGATGTTCAATCGCTCGTCCTCTTCGGGATCAGTGATCTCGTCATTCGGCGGGATCGGGAAGCACCGCTCGCCCAGACTGAAGACAAACTGCGCGTCCTGATACTCTTTCGAGAGCACCATCATCTGGGCACAATTGCTCAGCCCGACCATCAGGCTGAATAGCCCGCCGGCCAGAATCATGGTCGCCAGCAAAATCTCAATCAGCGTGAATCCGTCGCGCCGCATTACCGCTCATCCTCATCGACCACCCTCGGCACCCCGAAGCGGTCGACCTTCACCGTGATCCTATCCACGGCATCTTCGTCGCCAGCCATCACCTGGACAACAAACGGCAGACACCTCCCATTGGTCTCGAACGGGATCCGCGCCATCCGGGGCCGCTCCCTGTCCGAGTCAACCCAGTTGGATTCGTCCGCGTCTTCTGACTCCTCGTCCGCCTCCACCTCGATCTGCAACTCGGCCTCTTCCGACTCCAGCGCCTCTTCGTCAAGCGCCACAACAAACCTGATCTGCTCGTAACGCTTCGAGGCGTTGAGATCGGCCATGACATAGCCGCTCCCCCCACCCTCTCCTGCGGCGGCCTCCCCACCATCGGTCGGGGTAGCCAGTTCGTCCAGCTCTTGGCGCTCGGCCGACGGCCGCCACGCCTCGGACTGCGCATCCTCACCTTCCGTAGCGGCCCCCGCTCCTCCGGAAGCGCCGCCACGACGCTCAACGCGCAATTCTCCGCTCGACGTGATCACCAGATCCATCGGCGTCTGGTAGAGCACTGCCATGGTGCGCGCGTAGCGCGTCATCTGCATCACCCCGCGCGACGCGGTCTTGATCCGCGCGATGTCTGAACCCGTCCCGAACGACGGCAAGATCACCAGCGCCATCACGCCGATGATCACCATGACCACCAACAACTCCACCAGCGTGAAGCCGCCGGGTCGCCTAGTTCGTAATGTCATCCTCGCTGCCGATCTCGCCGTCCGGTCCAGCCGAGACGATCTTGAACTTCTTGCCGGTCTTGGTGTACTGGAACGGGGTGCCCCACGAATCCTTGAGCGCGCCCTCTCTCAGCAGTCCCGGCGCATCGTCGGTTCCGACGGTCAGTTCGTCCAGCGAATCCGGCAACTTGCCGTTGTGGCGCATGGCAAAGATCTGCACCGCCTGCTCGATCGCCGTGATGCTCGTACGCGTTGCCTGACGCCGCGCTTCCTCGTCATGGCCGATCACATTCGGAATGACCACTGCCGCCAGAATGCCGAGAATGCAGACCACCAGCAGCAGTTCCACCAGCGTGAAGCCGCTTCTGCGGTTCCGCCTGCGCTTTTCATCTCTATCTCTCTCTTTGTTCATCGTGCTCTCTCCTTTGTTTTGTCCTGTCGGACGCATCAGCCAATGCCGTTCAGCCCGCCGGACTGAGCGACGAAGTAACCTTAAAGACCGCCATCAGGATACTGACCGCCACGAAACCGACCACACCGCCGATCAACACGATCAGGATCGGTTCCAGTGCGTTGGTGAAAATCTTGATGTTGCGGTCCATCTCATTCTCGTACC